>JACCDS010826489.1_pt1 | contig 24597 bp, 18 predicted proteins | sample 7446441 | NCBI WGS metagenome assembly JACCDS01 (sample SAMN15323445, study PRJNA562643) | freshwater metagenome | isolation source: river surface water | place: USA:Blue River Watershed | collected 2017-08-17 | reverse complement strand
GATTGATTATGCCAATGGCAGACTAACCGGCATTCACCCGATTCGCGCTGGCGAATTTCCCGGTGCCGGGGCACCGGATGCACCGCTTGGGACACACAGCCTCGATCCTTCGATTAAGTCACTGCCAGCGACTGAATTCCGGGCCAGAAAAATGGCGCTGCATCAAGCGTATGATCAGGTCATACCACTATTCCAGCGCAACCCACAGGCGGTTGCGCGAGAACAAAAGGCCGCTGTGCGACGCTTCGCCACGCTGTTTTCGCTATTTGCCGAAAAGCCGATGCTGCCATATTACCGGACGCTGGGCCGCACCTTTTTTACCTGGGTTGACAGCGTAGGCTAGCTTGGCCATGGCCTGCTACCCTGGCAGGGAGCAGGCCTGGTGGATCAGTTAATCTTGACCAGCGGCGAATTGATGGTGATCTGCCCTGCCTCAAGCTTGATGGTGCTCCCCCCCACTTTGAATAAAATTGAAGTTCCAGCCTCAATTTCCAGAGTTTGGCCGACCTTGACCGTTTGCGTGGCCTCAATTTTGGTTTTTTGATGCTTGGCAATACGCACGATCTGATCATTGCCAACATCAAGTTTTTGATTGTTCCGAATCGCAATCGTTTGATTACCGGGCTCCTTATGCAAGAAGCCCACTTTTAACGAATCATGATGTTTCACCACCCGATTGAAATCCTTTTCCGCCTGAACAAAAATTTCTTCCGCCCCCTTCTTGTCTTCAAATCGCAGTTCATTAAACCCGCCACCGCCCTTTGATGAATTGGTTTTCAAGGTCGAGCGAGTCTGATGCTCAGGTAACGCATAGGGCGGCATGTTGGCACTGTTATAGACACAGCCGGTAATAATCGGGCGATCCGGGTCGCCGTCGATAAATTCCACCAACACTTCCATACCGATACGCGGCACAAACATACTGCCCCAGCGCTCTCCCGCCCACGACTGTGCCACGCGCAGCCAACACGAATTTTTCCCATCACGCTCGCCAAGCCGATCCCAGTGAAACTGCACTTTAACCCTTCCGTATGGATCGGTCCAGATTTCTTCGCCTTGCTTGCCCACCACCACCGCCGTCTGCGGGCCGGAAACCACCGGTTTGGCGATCCTGCGCTCAGGCCGGAACGGATATTTCTTGCCCACGGCATTGAACTGACAATCAAACACGCGCCCGATTGCCGTGCTGCCAATTTCACCATAATGATTGCCCGCCAGCCGATATTGCGCGGCCGTGATTAAATACTCGCGATTCATCGAATCGACCGGGTGCTTTTGCAACGTGAACAGCGCCCCGACCACCAAGCCGCGGGCATTGCCAGCGGCCAGTATCCGCTCGCTTTGGCCGTGCAACTCTTCGATCCGGGCATCAGCCATATCCTTGCCCATTTCCACCGTGGCGTAGCCGCCCGGGTAATCGTATTGTTGATAGGCTGGCTGGAAAAAGGCCGCCGGGATGCTTTCCTTGGCATTGAGTTGGCCAAATGTTCCTCCCATCATTTTGGTAAAATCAAAATCGCGCAGTGCAAATCCGCTCGATTCGATTTCGCCACTGCTGGACCATGACGTAATTCGTTCCGATCCACTCACATCTCGACTATGCTTATCATCAAAAACAATTTCGCTATAATCTGGCGCTGGCAAATGGGCACCATAAGAATCGGCCAAAACCATCATGTGCATGCCATCGACATATTTAAAGTAAAAATAGATCCCGGCATGCTCCAATAGTCGGCATACAAAATTAAAATCAGATTCCCGATATTGAACACAATATTCAAGTTTCGGGTAAGACTTCTCCAGCCAATCTTCATCGACCACACACAGGCCACGGTAGACCGGCTTGCCGCAGACTGCCTTAACAATTTCTACCACCGTTTGATCGGGATAAATTTGGCAATCCGTAGTTCGTGTTAGTAACCACAAGGCTGGCTTGAGTACGGCCACATAGCGTGTATATTCTTCTGCTACACCAAAACTGGAAAACTGGGTCACAATACCGCTAAATTCGCGTTTCTTGCCGCCCGTGCCATATTTCATAGCCACGGTCATCGTTTTGCCCAGCACTTTTGCGAAATCCAGATCCTTTTCCTTACATAGCAATTCCACCGTATATTCTGACAATGTACTCAATTTATCAAAGCCAGTCATGCCATTAAATAGCAATATATCTTCCTTCAGTGGGCCGATGACCGCTACAGGGCAATTCCTTTGTGTTGGTTCCATTTATTTATTCCCCATGCATTATTTTTTAATGATAAATTTATAAAAAAGGCATCTGCTCACTTGGATCGGTTTTTCCCTCGCCAGTGGTTTTGTATGCCTGCAAATTACTTGCCGTGCTGTTTTTCTGGGCTACCAGTCTCACCGCTGCTGGCCTCACCCCGATGTCGTCGCTTCCTGAGCGGTTCCATGCAAGGGCGTGAAATGGTCAGTAGGATTTTATAGTTTTTATTAAAAAGAGCCGGTGTATCATAGGTTCGCCCAACCCATAATGCCGCCCCTGCCTTGCTTTTTGCAAATTGCTCAACCAGTGCCTTGTCGCTTACCGACATATCCGGAACGAGCGCATTCGACAATCCCAAAGCCTGCAAGCCCTTGTACCATATATGTTCATCAAACCGCTGGCCAACCGGGCTGACATAAAATCCCAAACCCGCCAGAATCTCTTCATCGGTCAGTTTTTCAAGCATCGCGTTGGCATAATTTTCCATTATTTCAGACAGGCTCAAAGCCAACAAGCATTGGGCAAGGCCTTTATATTCCGGCAATGTCTGGTCAGATGGCTTCGGAAAAATCGCTTGCAATAGGCCCATTCCCAAGAGTTGGCCCAAACGCATAGCCTGTACCAGTTGCTGTGCTTGGACTTGGTTCGCCTTGTTCTCGCCCCCCGCCCGGGCCACACCCAGTGCCAATAACAATGCCAACCCAAGTCCCATCACGCTTTTTCTATTCATTCACACACCTTTCATTCATCGCATGGCTACCAAAATTGGGCAATCAGCTTCCAGCCTTTGGAATAATAATTGGCAACAACTATCTTATTATAACTGCATAGCTTGCCATGACTTATTGGAGCAGCCAATTTCATTAGTTATCCTTACTCCACCGCATTGTCAACCGCTTCCTTGCTGCTTTTATTTTTCACCAATGGGGCCATACAAGGTCGCACCACCCTTAATAAGGTTTCATTGGTTTTCTTGAAAACCACCGGTGTCTCATAAATCCGATCTCCCCATAACGCCTTACCTACCTGGCTTTTTTTGAACTTCTCAATGACAATCTCTTCCTCTTTAACAATATTGATATTTTCTCCACTTTGCAGCCCAAGTCCTTGAAACGCCTCATGCCAACCATGCGCATCAAACTTCTCGCCCGCCTGGCTTGTATAAAACTCAAGGCCAGCCCGAATTTCTCTGGCTGGTATTGTTTCGCGCAACACAGCAGCATAAATATTTATAATCTCAGAGAGATCCGCGTTCAATAAGCATTTGGCAAAATTCTGATATTCGGGTAGTTTTTGGTTGGCAGGCGGTGGAAAAACTGTCGCCAATAAACTCATCGCTGCCAATCGATCCAAGCGCATCGCCCGTGCTAATCGCTCAGCATCGGATTGAGTCATTTTTGCGGTTGGTGTGCCTCCAGCCAATACCGTAGTCGATATGCATATTGGCAACATTAATACCAAACCAAAAATACTATTCTTTATTTGCATGACTTCGCTTTACGTATTTTTTCATTTTATTTACACCCAATTTGTTGGATTGGGTCGCTAGGTGTTCGTGTATAATCGGTTTCATAAAATTTTGCACTTCTCTGCATGCAGAAGTAGGCAAGGTTTACCAAATTTATTGTTAAAAAATACTCATTTGTGAATTTAATTATTATTTCCTTGATGCGGAAAAAAATTTAGCGGAATTGTCGTCGCGTTCCTGCTTCCGATGCGCCTGCCGTCTGATCCGCTCCACGCATGGCCATGCCAAGTTCAGCAGAATTGCGTGATTTTCTTTAAAAACAGCCGGGGCATTATATGGCCGCCCAACCCATAATACCGTTCCTGCCTTGCTTTTCGCAAATTGCTCAACCAACGCCCTGTCACTTGCCGACAGTTCAGGTGCGACCGTGTCGAGCAACCCCCAAGCCTGCAGGCCCGTGTGCCAGACATGTTCATCAAATCGTTTGCCAGTCGGGCTAGCGAAAAATGCCAAGGCAACTCCAATCTCTTCATCCGTCATCTTTTCCCGTAGCGCCTTGGCATAATTATCAATTATTTCAGGCAGCTTCAGTGCCAATAGGCATTGGCCAAGATCCTTGTATTCTGCCAAGGCTTTATCCCCCGGTTGTGGAAAAACTGCTTGCAACAGACTCATTCCCAAGGTTTGCCCCAAACGCATAGCCTGCGCCAGTTGCTGCGCCGCCGCTTGGCCCGCTTTGTTTACATCCGCCGCCTGGGCCACACTCAATGCCAATAACAATGCCAACCCAAGCCCCATCACGCTTTTTTTTCCATTCACCCACCTTTCATTTATCGCGTGGCTACCAAAATTGGGCAATCAGCTCCCAGCATTTGGAATAATACCCGACCTGTTTTCGGGGTCACGTCCATCGCCTAGCACAGTAATTTAAAAAATCCGGATATTCTACGGTAAATTCCAATAGCGCGCTCATTTTTTCAAACCGGCCATACCATTAAACGTTAACACATTTTTTGCCAGCGGGCCGAGGCCTGCTACATGGAAATTTACCAGTGTCGGCACCATACTTGGCCCTAAATTTTTTGTGGGAATCACTGCATCAGGAAATATCCATTATTTAAATATTGCCTCTTAAAATTGTTGCCTTTATCTCAACACCACTTCATGGCTAACTATTCTTGTTTTTGCGCTGCCTCATCAGCTTTCGCTTCCTTGCGTTTTTGAATTTCCACCAATGGTTCCAGGCAGGGTCGCATTACTTTTAACATGACATTATTGGCGTTCTTAAAAACTGCCTGCGTTTCATAAACCCGATCCGACCACAAAGCCTTACCAACCCTACTTGTGGCAAATCTTTCAATGATTATTTTTTCACTGTTGGAAATATCGGCATCCTCCCCGGTCGGTAACACAAAGCCCTGGAGCGTTTCATTCCAACTATTCGTGTCCAATTTCTTGCCCACCGGACTCTTATAAAATTGAAGGGCGATCCGAATATCTCTATCCGATATTTTCTTTCGTAATGCAACTGCATAAATATCTATGATTTCAGAAAGATTGACACTGAACATGCATTTGGCAAAATCCTGATATTCGGGTAGTTTATGGTCAGTCTGTCGTGGAAAAATTGTCCCCAAAAATCCCAAAACCATTATTTGATCCACACGCATCACCTGCGCCAATTTTTTGGCATCAAATTGGGCAGCATCGCCGTTTGCCGCATCTGCTGCCAATGCTATGCCTGTGAACAGCATTAATCCCGATCCAATAAATTTTTCTGTTATCCACCTAATCATATCTCTTACTCCACGTCACTTTATTCAACCATACTTCCGCTATTGAAACACCATATGCGTGTACCGCAGCAATCAATTTGAAAAGCGACGGCACCCCACTGCGGATGGCGGCCCCGCTGATAGCAGCCCCGTCATTCCCGAGCAGATAAGAATCTGTTGCCAACGCAAAGTACAGGCAACAATCAAGCAACCAGAACTGGATTCCGGTACGCAGGACTGTAGCTAAAAGCATGTGAGAACGACGAACCCGGGCCAATAATAACTCTCAACCTGATTACGAACGCACACTCATCTATTAATCCATTAATTCTTTTGCGTAGCCAAAAATTTACTCGTGTAAACAAATGCCTGATGATCCAGCGTTCGAAATGCCATTGCCCCATAAAGATCGTTACTAACCGCACCAATTTTACCTACTCCCTCTTTTGCAAATTCAAATGGACTGTAAGAGTTACGCTGTACCCTTCCACTCAAATTCTGAGCAATGTTTAGCCCAGTACCGTTGGTATAGATAAAAAATTTTCCATTCCGGTTAATAACTGTCCGACGAATCGTACCCGGATACACCCAATGGTCCTCAGTCGTGATGTTCACCACGCCATTTGGAACTTTCTCTTGCTCGATGATGCCAACCCCAAACGTGTAATTATTTGGATCGTTTAAATTATCTTTATTCAGTAGTGCTGTCGGCAACCCAACCGCCCATACCTTACTCTTTCCCATAAAATTTGCTGCCACTGGTGCAATCTTATAACCCGGAAAACTGTATCGTTTTAACAATACATCTTCGTATAGGAATTTTTCGTTAAAACCCTTTGCTATGTTTTCTTCGCCAAAATAAGTTAGGACACCATATTTGTGATAACTTGGATCGGATTCATCGTTAATAAATTCCTCGGGGTATCGCATTGTTTTGAAACTGTTATGCTGATAGCCATCCCCTTTTTCCATGCCAAAGTCGGTGGCCCCCGCTCCCCTTTGAATCAGCCGCTCAAACAACTGGGGGTATTTTCGAACCAATTCATCGGTCGCGGTATTCGATGTCCCGCTCGGTGGGCAGGCAATCAGTGACCTGACTGCCGAAACAAAGGCGCCTGGCTCGTCACGACCGAATGGTCGGGAGCCGAGTCCCCTGATCGCGCCCTTGTCCTGGAGCCGATTGGCACACACGGCGCGCGCCACACCATTTAGGGTCATTTCGGACGTGTTATCGAGCGTCCCATCATTGCTAATAAGAACCGGAGATCCGGGCAGGGTTGCACGCATAAGATCAACTCCATAATTAATAATTTCTACCGCAGCACTTTGTGCATTAAAAACTACAGGAATTTCCCATTGTTTTAGCACGAATGCCTCGCGATGAAGTCAATACATGACCGACACCACCGGGGCTGACGCCTGGACCACTTACATCACCTGTCGCCGCCCCAGCCTACCTGGCCAACGCATGATCTCACCCTGCCCCTTGGTTCGTATCACGGTTTCAACAAATGCATTCGCTGATACGTAATGGGCAAAAAAATGGCTTAACACAGCACCAAACAAAAATGGCCCGCCACTGACAAAGGCGGTGTCATCGAAAGTGACGGTAATCTCCAGACCATATCCGAAGGCAATCAATCCAGAACCCGGCATACGACGGGTAACCCGGCGCGTCTCAACCAAGCGCAGCCCTTCGATTTGGCTGCGCACGCTATCGTTGGCTTGCGGACAATATGCCAACAATCGCTCGCGTAAGGCGTGCGCTCCCTTAACCGGATCGGTGTTCACCAAAACCAGGTAATGGGGTGACAAACCATTTAACCGCTGCCATGCGGCTCGTCCCTCGGCCATCCCCGACTGGGGCACGCTGGGCCCACACAGGTAACGTACCGACTTTACCGGGGCCTCAATCATCAAGATCAGGGCCTTGCCCTGTTTTTCTTGCGTACTTTGTGGCAAATCACGATTGGTGCAAAGGGCGGTAATGCCCAACTGCCGCAAACTGGTCTGAGCAGGCCGTTGGTTGATGTCAACCAGCGCGACATAGGTTTCGGCTGCAATCTGGCTGGCGCCGACAATCTGCTGCCATTCAAAAAACGTTTGATAGAAAATGCTTGGTTGGCTCAAGGTTCCTGGATCCTTGGCTTGATGAAATGGTGTGATGGCTTGTTTGCCCGGCCTATTTTGCTCCACACCATAGCCATCGACGCGCTCAATTTGGCAAATTTCGTAATCCAGTGGATGTTTGCGATCAGCCACTACGGGGTATTGTGTCACCCCCTCCTTTACCTCAATGCGGGCCATTGCCTTGGAAAACAGGTTGATGGCTGGCGTGCAGTTAAGGGCAAAATGGCTGGCGTTGAGTTGCCGTTCCAGTCCTACATCGGTGCGATTGAGCAAGATGGTAATTTCTATCTCCCGCTCGGCACAAACTGACAGCGCGCTTTGCAGACCGGACAGCGCCACAAACAGAAACCGCTGGGGAAAGGCCAGATGTTCCCGCAATAAGCGGTAGCCCTCAAAATCAGGCTCACCGGTTGGCAACAAGGCTTGCTCTGGCATGAAACCATGTGGGGTAATGGACGCCTTGGGCAGCAGGCGGTGCCAAGCGGCCGGGCGGGATACGGGTGCCACCAATACCCCCGCATTGTGGCCAATGATGGTTTGATACAGCCGCAGTGTGAGCGCCTCATCCCCGTTCAGGTACAGGCACAGGCGATCCAGTTTCAAGGCCGACATCGGCAATTCACCGCTCGTGCAAAGGCGCAAACGGATGCCCGCCTTGACGGTTGCAGGCACCGTTGCAGCTAACCCGGCTTCGGTACCGGCATAGGTAAAAAAAGTGGCGGCAGTCAGTTCGATCGGCCATAAGGTAACTTCATGGCCGGTACGATACAGGCAGGGGGTAGAATCAAGGTTGGCAGGCACGTTTTGCAATGGACTGCCGGCAGGAACCCGGAACCCGGACACGAGTTTCGGGTTCTTCAAATCCGGCTGCATTTGCGCAATTAGCATGGAAGGTACCGGCAACAGCAGTTGCGGGCAGGCTAGCTCCGCCAAATGGGTAGTGAAGGCAGGAAACTCAGCATCGAGTTTCATTTGCAACCCGGCACCAAGAAAACTAAAACCCTCGAACAGGCGCTCAACATAAGGGTCGGTGCATTCAAACTCGGCCAAGCCGATGCGGGAGGCAATCTTGCTGTATTGCCCGGCAAACTCACCACCAATTTCGCGTAGGTGCTGTAGTTCCTGAGTGTAATAGTGAACGAAACGAGGATGCATGGCGAATTTTACATTAAGTTAATCAATTGTGTGCTGAGCACTCCCACTAATTTAATATGCATAAGAAAAGCATAGCAATATCAACCATGACACAAACCAAAAGATAGCGGGATTTTACCATAGCATCACCATAAGCGAGCTATAATTCAAGCGGTTTACTAGACCAAATTACTACGCCAAATTACTACGCCAAATTGGTAACCATTTGACGGCTGTACTGATTGTCGTTTGACAAAGCGGCCAACCGACCGGATACCGGGCATGGCGTAAAATTCCCCGGACATTTCGAGCGAAGCCTGCTATACTGCGCCCGGTGCGGAGCAATTACCAGTCGTCTTGCCGCATCCTGTCCCCTTTATCCGATCCGTTTGCCTGCGACTGGCGTCTTGAGTGACGACAGACCGATCTCATTATAATCTGACTATGACTTTCAGTTCTCTCGGTTTATCCGACGCGTTAGTGCGCGCCGTTACCGAACATGGCTACACCACGCCTACTCCAATTCAATTGCAGGCGATTCCTGCGGTACTGTCTGGCGGCGATTTGCTGGCCGGTGCCCAAACCGGCACCGGTAAAACCGCTGGCTTTACCCTGCCACTGCTGCAACGGCTGTCGCAAAAGGCCAACCCGGAAACCGGCCCACGCCCGGTGCGTGCGCTGATTCTCACGCCGACCCGTGAACTGGCGGCACAGGTCGAAGAAAGTGTGCGCGTGTATGGCAAATACCTGCCACTCAAATCGGCGGTGATTTTTGGCGGGGTCAATATCAACCCGCAAATCAAGGCCTTGCGCGCCGGGGTTGATATTTTGGTGGCCACGCCGGGCCGCCTGCTCGATCACCTACAACAGGGCACGGTCAAGCTGGATCGGATTGAAGTGTTGATTTTGGACGAAGCGGACCGGATGCTGGACATGGGCTTTATCCGCGACATTCGCAAAATTCTGGCCATGTTGCCGAAAAAACGGCAAAACCTGCTGTTCTCGGCTACGTTTTCCGATGAAATCAAGACGCTGGCCGATGGTTTGCTGAATAACCCGGCCTTGATCGAAGTGGCACGGCGCAATTCGACCGTAGAAGTGATTACGCAAAAAGTGCATCCGGTTGACCGTGACAAAAAGCATCCGATGCTGTCGCACCTGATCAAGAGCCGTAACTGGTTTCAGGTGCTGGTGTTTACCCGCACCAAGCATGGCGCAAACAAGCTGGTGGAGCAACTCGGGCGCGATGGGATTGGGGCGCAGGCGATTCACGGCAACAAGAGCCAGGCCGCCAGAACCCGTGCCCTGGCCGAATTCAAGGATGCCAGCCTGCAAGTGCTGGTGGCCACCGATATCGCAGCGCGCGGCATCGATATCGACCAGTTGCCGCATGTGGTCAATTATGATTTGCCGAACGTGCCGGAAGATTATGTACACCGGATTGGCCGCACCGGGCGTGCGGGCAAGACTGGCGAAGCGGTGTCGCTGGTATGCGTCGATGAGCACGAAATGCTGCGTGACATTGAAAAACTGATCAAGCAAAACCTGCCGCGTGAAGTGATTGAAGGCTTTGAACCCGACCCTAACGCCCGTGCGCAAAAAATTCAGTTGCGCAGCGAAGGCCATGTGCCGCAGCGGCGTGGTGGTGGCGGTGGTGGTGGTCGCAGTGCCAAACCGGCGGCAGCACCGAACCGTGGTGCTGGCGGTGGGAATAAACCGGCGACGGGTGGTGGGCATAGCCCGGCCAGCCGTCCGGCCAATGCCCCGGCCCGCCCGGCAAACGCTGGCCCGGCAGGCGGCGGCAATCGTGGCCCGGCTCTGTTGGCCAGCAAACCGCACCGTAGTGGCGGACGCGGACGCTAAACGGTAAGCGCCTGCTTCCATTGGTATAACCTGCCCCCCCCCCGGCACAGCGCACGCTGGGGGATGCAGGTGCCGCTATTACCATCAAAAAACTCAAGCGCACTGTTGGGCAGCATGCCAACCCTCGCTAACACGCGCCATGCAATGAATATCGAAGTACACGCCGTCCATCAGCCATGCCTTGCGCTGGCTGCCCTCATATACAAAACCTACGCTGGCATACAGCCCTTGCGCAGCAACATTCTCGGGGTGAACCGTTAGCTCGATGCGGGATAGCCCACGACCAGAGGCGTGTTCGATTGCTTTGCCAATCAGTGCCCGCCCCAAGCCGCGCCCCCGGTGCGATGCGGTCACCGCCATGCCAAGTGTACCCACATGCTGGCGCACATGCGCGAACTGCCGCAGTACATCACACCAGCCAACCACGAATTGGTTTTCGAGCGCTACAAAGTGGGTCTCGCCTCGGTCAAGGATGCCTTGGTAGTAGGCAAAGACTTCGGCTTTCGGGCCTGCGTGGGTAAACGCCAAGAAGCGCCGTTCTCGACACACTGCGTCAAATGGCTGGTACAACTGCTCAAAATGGCTGGGTGCCAGCGGCTCAAGGTGGAATGACATTGGGCTACCTCCTAAAGGTTGGGTTATTCATCTGACATCGGATTCGCCTGCAACACCGGCAGGGTAGCAGAAATGCGCGTCCCATTGCCGGGCGCGGAATCAATATCGAGCCGCCCCGATAGCGCGACAATCCGTTCCTGCATGCCAGACAGGCCGATGCCGGGCGTGAACGCTTCGGCTTGAGTGGCAAAGCCTTTGCCATCGTCGCTGATCGACAGAATCACTGTCTCGGATTGAAATTCGAGTGCTACCCGAATCGATTGCGCGCCCGCGTGCCGCAGTGCATTGGTCACCGCTTCCTGGGCGATGCGAAACAGTGCCAATTCTACCGTTGCCGACAGGGGAATCGTGCGCCCCATTTGCTCGACGCTGACCCGGATCGCGGTACCCATGGTCAGGCGCGGCAGATCGCGCCGTAGCGCATCGATCAGGTCTATCGGCTGTGGCTTGTTTTTCTGGCTGCGCAACTGGTTGAGCAAATGCCGGGTTTGGGTAATGCCGTCACGCGCCAATTCAATCGCCCGTTCAAGGTAGGGTAAGACTGGTTCGCTGGCCGGTTCGTCTGGTTTGACGAGGATGTCAGGTATGGCACGTGTGTCTGGTGCCGAGGTGTCTGGTATGGCGGCGGTGTCTGGTGTAGCGACAGCGTCTGGTTTGGCACTGGTCGTCAGCGCGGTTGGCCTTGCTGCGGCCAGCGATTCGCGTTGCAACACGGCTTCACGCGCGGTATCAAGTTGCAGCAGTACACCGGTCATGGTTTGCGACAGATTGTCGTGCAAATCGAGTGAAATCTGTTGCCGCTCGGCCTGAATCAGCTTGGCCTGGGTTTCCTTCAAATACTCCAATGCATCGGCCAGTTCTTCATGCGATTGCGCCAATTCGGTATGCGCTACCGAATTGGCGATGGCAATTGCCAGGTAGCTGGCCAGAATGCGCAAAAATTCGAGCTGGTGCGGCGAATACGCATTTGGGCGCGAGCTTTGTACACCCAAACAACCGATCACCTCTTGCCCGGCCAAGAGCGGCAAGTACAACACGGTTTCCATGGTCTGGCCTGCGCTCGGTGGCAATAGCTGTTCAACAAAATTGAGCAGTTCCGTATGCCGGTTGGCCAGCAATTCGCGCTGTTCAAGCACACACCAAACGGCGGGCCGATTGCGCTCGATGAGGTTAAGCCGTATTTTGGGCAAGCGCTGGCCCTTTTCCATGCAATACACCAAATCGATATGATTGGCACTGACCATGCCGACCAAAAATACCTCGGCATCAAGCCGGGTAATGACCTGGCTGTAGATGCGGGCAAACGCTTGTTCTGTATCGAGCGTGGCAGTGAGGCCGCGGCCAATTTCAGAGAGTTGCAAAATGTCGCGGGTACGGGCATCAATCATTTTTTGCTGGAGATGCGCTCGCTTGTTTAAGCGCGCCAGCCGCCAGCGGAACGCGGCGCGTATGCAAAGCACAGCGATTAGGAGCGCCAATGCCAAGAACCAGCCGGTTTGCCAAAAAGCGGGCAAGATGCGCACCAGAATCCGCAATTCCTGCGCGTTCCAGTGGCCTACGCGGTTGCTGCCGCGCACGATCAGTGTGTACTCACCGGGCCATAAATTGCCATAGCTGGCGCGGCGGTGCTCGAAGGTGGTGTTTTTCCATTCCTTGTCATAACCTTGCAGGCGGTACTGGTAGCGGTTTCGTGTCGGCGCGGCATAGTCGAGCGTGGCAAATTCGAGCATGAAATCGCGCTGTTCGGGCGTAAGCGTGAGCGTGAGTGGGGCAATATCCGTGGCAGTATCCGTGGCAGTATCCGTGGCAGCATTTTTGGCCGCATGCGTGGCCGCATGTGTAGCCGCATGTGTAGCCGCATGTGTAACACCAAGCGCAGCTCCCGCCCTGGTTCCCGGCAGTGAGTCAGCCAGTATGCCCGGTGCGACATCGCGGCCATTGATCTGGAGTGCCACCACCACCGTCGGCGCACTCGCGCTAGGCCGCCTGAAGCGCTCCGGGTTGATGATGGCCACGCCCTGCTGCCCACCAAACAGCAACAGGCCATCCCGGGTTTGGGTCGAGGCTCCGCGCCAGATCGCGCCAATGTTGATGCCATCGACCACACCCAGCGGGACCGCTTGCAGCAAGCTCGGATCAATCACCACATCGGAACTCCAGATTCGCCCGCGCCGGTCTTGCATCAAATCGCCACCAAACGATTTACCAGCCTGCCCCAGCAAGGCGCTGATGTGCTCAAACTGTGCCTCTTTGCCATTTAAGCGCAGCAAGCGTTCCAGCCCTTTGTCGGTACTAACCCAGATGCGGCCCTGTGCATCACACAACAGGCCGGTAATTTCATTGGAAACCAGTCCATCGGCACGGCTGTTGGACGCTGGTAGCGCAATCATGCCGCTACTATCCGGTTCCAGCAGCCACAAGCCGTTGTCGGTGCCAATCCAGATCCGGCCCTGCCCATCCTCGGCCAGCGCGCCAACTGCATTTTCCATGGCTTGGCCTGATTGCTGCACGATGATCTCAAACCGGGTTTGTCCGGCCTGCCAGCGGGCCAAGCCACGGTCAGTGCCGACCCACAAAGTGCCATTGCGGCTGCGCAAAAACTTCTTCACATTCTGGCTTGGCAGGCCGGGTACGCTATCCCAATGGCCGCTGCTGCCAAGGCGCAGCGCGCCCGCTTGCTGGGTGCCCGCCCAGATCGTACCATCCGCTGTTTGCGCCAGTGCCTGTATGTTGCCATCGGGCAGGGTTCCGGCCAGCGCCCGGTTATCTGCCTTGCGGTAGCCACCTTGCAAGCCACGCTGCCGATCAAAAATGTCGATGCCGTTGCCCGCACTGCCAAACAGCAGGCGACCATCGGCCAATTCGAGCATGCTTTTGATATCCGGGTGGCTCAAGCCAAGTGGCTGCTTCGGGCTGTGGCGCAATACTTGCGTCATGTTGTTGTTGGCATTCATGCGCTGCAGGCCACCGCCCCAGGTACCGAGCCAGAGCCAACCGGCGCGATCGATCAGCATGGTTTTGACTGAATCTTGCACCAGACTGTCGGTGCGGGTCGCATCGTGCCGCAATTGCTGCACGCGCTGACCATCGCTGGCGGCCACGATTTGAATCCCCTGACCAGTACCGAGCCAAATCTGCTGTGGTGAAACCTGTACGATGGATTTGATCCACGGGTGGCTCAATTGCGCCAGTGGTAGCCAGTGCGGGATGGCCTGATCCGGCATTAACCACGCCGCACCATGATCGGCGGTACCGAGCCACAGTTTGCCATCGCGCGCCAAAAACAGCGACTGGATATTTTTACCTTCGAGCACCGTCTCAAACTGCCTGCCATCGGCTGCCAGCCGTTGCAAGCCATTGCTGCTGCCAACCCAGAGCCGACCGCGTTGATCCAGCAGCAGGCTGCGTATTTTATCCGACAGCAAGCTGCGTCCAGCCAGCGCGGCGGGCGCGCTGTTGTGCCGTAGGTGAGTGAAGCGTTTGGCTGGGCGGGCCGGAGAGTCTCCGGCCATCAACTCGCGAACCATAAATTCTCGCGCCAGAAAACTCAAGCCCTGTTCCGTGCCAATCCACATGCCGCCTTGGCCATCGCCCACCAAGGCTGAAATACGGCCAGCGCCAAGGCTGGTGGCCTGCCCCGGTTGGTGCCGAAAATTCTCAAACCGCTCGGTGGCCGGATCAAACACCGAGACGCCGCTGCTGTTGGTGCCGATCCAGAGCCGACCATCATCTGCCGCCCACAATGCGCTGACAAAATCGCCCGCCAGCGAAAAGCGATCATTGGCTTGCCAGACAAATTTACGAAAGCGGTAGCCGTCGTAGCGCACCAGTCCAAACACGGTGCCGATCCAGATCAAGCCGCGCGCATCTTGTGCCAGTGCGGTAATGGCACCGCCGGGAATGGATTGCTCATCGCCGATCTTTTCAAATTGCGGTTCAATCGTGGAAAAGTCTGTGGTGGCGGCGGTGGCGGTGGTGACGTTGCAAACGAAGCCAATCAGCAAGCCAAGCAACAGGGCCAGACAGGGCAAACGTAGCAGTGGAAAGTGGCTTGGATCTGGATGTTTCAAGACAACGACCTTTCATGGTTTTTGCCAGCACGGCCAAGAACCGGCTGGCCCATCCTGCAATGTTTCATAAACCATTGCTTACAATACGGTTCTGAAAGCGGCAATCATACTTTTGGCCAGTTGTGGCAAAACCCGCCCGGCAGTATCGTTCTCTCACCGCACGCAACCATTGCAACGCCCCAGAAAGGGCGGTGAAGAGCAATTGAATGTCGGTACACTTCAGACTAACGGACAGGGGAGACTGGCCGGGGTTGGGAGTGGTTTCAAGATTGTGTGCGCCAATACTTTTGATTCTTAAAACCATAAAGGAAAATGCCATGTCCGCCAAGACCCAAGCTCAAATCCACGCCACCAATACCCGCGCCATCAAAACCCAAACCATCGCCATGCTGGTCGGTGCCGCCTGTTTCGCAATGTCAGCCGTCCACGCCGCGCCGCTGGCCAAGAAGTCCGACTATGCGGAAAAAATCTATACCGAATATGCCGCCTCAGCCGATGATAGTATCAGTTTTGATGTGACCGTGGTTGCCAAGGGCAAGCTGAAAGATTTGGCTGGCAAGCCGTTCTCTTCACTCATTACCACGCCCCGCCGCAAACTGGTGGCGGTTGACAATGGCTTTACCACCGCCAAGCATGCGTTTGAAGCCGCCAATCCGCAATCGGCCGAGTTTGACGACCTGAACAAAACCGTGGCCGATTTTGAAGCGGTTGGTTATCCCATCGCTGGCGGCACCTACCGGATTCTGGATGTCAGCGCAAGCCTGGGGCAAGATAGCACTAACCACCGCGCGATTGAATTTTGCTGGAAAAAGCAATTCCATTGTGTGCTGCTCGACCCGACCATTCAGTTTGTCGACAGCATTGCCAATAACCGGATCAAGCTGATGGCCGAAGGCGCAGGCCCGAAAGTGAGCGCCATCGAAGCCAATACCAGCCAGACGGTCAGCACCCAAGCGGTGACCGGAACCTGCGGCTTGGCCAGCCACCCGACTTGGAAAGGGATTCAAACTACCTATTCCGCGTACAACACCAAATACAAGAACCTGTTTGGCAACGTGCTGGTGAACAAGGATATTGGCGGCCAACAGGCTGGCGTGCGCTGCGACACAAGCTGCAAACCACAACCGTTCGGCTATAGCAATGTATCGAGCGCGCAAGGTTATGCGGGTTGGCGTACTGCCTGCGCTCAAAATTCGGCCTACGGTGTCACCGGCAGCTTTGCCAAATACATCGGCAAAACCATGTGTACCCACAAATATGCATTGGCGGCAAGTGCCTCGATTCAGGCTGTGGGTAGCGGTGCCAGTGTTGATTTGAAAGTTGATGTTGGCGGCAGCGTGGATGCCAACGGCGGTTCGGTGTACGAATCCTGCGGTTATTTCTAACCGGTTTTTCGATCTGCCCGGGGCGGTGACTTACCTGTCACAGCCTCGGGCAGAGGACGCACTTTATCTGAACTTGATCAGCACTTTATACCAAGCTCCCGCCTCACTCGCCCGAACCAAACACCGCCGTCACAATCGATTCGCCCTCACGTACCGAAGCACGATACATCCCCGTGGTATTAAACGGCATCGCCAAAGCCCCATCGTGCGAAACGGCGATGATGCCACCGTCACCGTCAATGCCAGAGAGTTTGCTGTGTACCGCAGTGTGCGCAGCCTGCGCCAGTGTTGCGCCGCCGTATTGCATGCGGGCGGCTACATCATGTGCCAGTACGCTTCGGATGAAATGCTCACCCGTGCCGGTGCAGGCAACCGCAACGCTGGCATTATTGGCATAACATCCGGCACCAACGATTGGCGTATCCCCAACCCGACCGGGGCGCTTGTTGGTCATCCCGCCGGTCGACACGGCACTCGCCAAATTGCCATCCCGGTCAAGCGCGACAGCACCAACCGTGCCGTATTTGGTGTCGGGATTAATCGGCTCCGGCGGCTCCGGCGGCACCGCTGGCAAATTACTGCCATCGTGATCCAGCGTTGCCCCGCTACCCTTGGCTTGCGCACGGCGTAATTGCTCAATCCGCTTGGGGCAAGCGAAATACTCAGGCGGCGTGAACTCGAATTGCTGTTCGCGGGCAAAGCTCTCAGCGCCCGCCCCCATCAACAATACGCAACTCGATTTTTCCATCACGGCGCGCGCCAACAACACCGGATTTTTAACGCTGGAGACGCCCGCCACCGCACCGGCGGCCTGATTCTTGCCATCCATCACAATCGCATCCATTTCTTGTACCGCCGCGCTGGTATAGACGGAACCACGCCCAGCGTTAAACAAAATGCAGTTTTCCAATTCCACCACCGCCGCACTCACCGCGTCGAGCGCGCTGCCACCAGCGGCCAGAACTGCCTCGCCCGCTGCTGCCGCTTCTTTGAGCGCGGCATGATACGGTGTTTCATCGACACCCGGCGCGATAGTGCCAGCACCGCCGTGAATAGCCAAAACATATTTCATTTAGGATTTCCTTTAAGAATGCTGATTTTGCGCTGGCAGGGCTTGGCCACATTGCCATTGGTTCGCTTGCAAGGTATCGAGCAAGCTGCGCATTTGTTGTTTTGAAGCGCTGTCGTGCACGGGCAAAACCAGCACATCGCCAGTGCGCGCCCATTCCAGCAGGGCGCAGGCGGCGGCCACTTCGGGCAAAATGGTGACGATAATATCTGGCGCAACCCCACTGCCCTGCAAAGTATCTTGCAACAAGCGCGGCACTTCGCCCACTTCTCGCCCGCGCATATACCCTTCAATATCTTTTAAAACGATGTGATCCGGCTTAAAACTTGCCGCCATTGCGGCCAATTCGGCAATCGCGTCATTGCTGCGGTTACCAGCCTGACCGAGCAACAACCCGAGCCGCCCGTGCTGCAGCAAGCCCCGGGCCACGCTGAGCAAGCCACTCAAGCCTTCGGGATTGTGCGCATAGTCGAGCAGCACATAGAGGCCAGAAAAATGCCAGCGCTCCAAACGCCCGGGGTTATCAAACCGGGATAGTCCAAACTGCGCCAGCACGCCACGAATCTCACTACTGGCAATACCCAACGCCGCCGCTGCCAGCGCGGCCCCCGCACAGTTCGCGCTGTTGTATTGGGCGCTGCCATGGATGGTCAGCGGCATATCGACGATGGCCCCCAGATCATGTTCTTGCTGCGCGAAATACAGCAGCAAGCGCCCGCCCTGTATGCCACAACAGGGCGCGCCACGAGCACGCTGCGCCTGCAAGGCCGGATGGGCATAATCAAGCGCAAACAAGCCAAGCTGGCAAGACAACACTGCCACTTGTGCTTGCGCATGTGCCAACAACACCGGGTCGTCGGCATTTAACACCAGCGTGCCATCTGGCCCCAGCGCTTGCGCCACCACCAATTTGGTTTGCGCCAAATCATCCAGAGAATTCACGCCATATTCGCCAAAATGCTCGGGGCTAACATTGGTCACCAAGGCCACTTGCGCCTGATTCAAGGCCAAACCACGCCGTAAAATCCCGCCGCGCGCCGTTTCCAGCACGGCACAGTCGACATTTTTTTGCCGTAGCACAGTGCGTGCGCCCGCAGGGCCGGAATAATCACCCGCCGCCAACTCAAGGCCATCGACTTGCACCCCATCGGTACAGCAATATCCGACGCGCCACCCCGCCTGTTTGGCACAAGCCGCCAGCAAGCGCGCCGAGGTGGTTTTACCATTGGTGCCCGTCACCAACACCGCCGGGACAGACCCAAGTTCACTCCAGGCAATTTGTGCCGCATCCGGCAAGCTTGCCAGCGACCAGGTTTGCCCGCCCTGCCCGGTGCCGATGGTGAGCCATTCATCATCGAGCAAGGTAGGGATATGCCGCGCTTGGGCCTCGCTGAGCAAAGCCATCAAGTGCGGCTTCGCATCCGCTTGCACCCGCAGCGTAAAGCGCTGCAAGGCCAATTCCTCACTCGGAATCTCGGCATGCGCCGCATCAAAGGGCGGTGCAAGATTCGCCCCCGGCGCGCCGATCAAACCGGTCGCCATTTCCCACGCCCATTCGTTGATGTCGGTAGCCAGCATTAACTGGTCGAGCGGCGCGCGCAGCGCCAGTAGCGTACTCGCACCACATACGCGCACGAAGGTATGTCCATCGGTATGCTCGTCGGTATGGGCGCAACTAGCCCCCGGCGCAGGTAACGCTTTGGGCCAGCCGAGCGCATCGCACATGCGGCAAACCAGCGCACGCCAACGCGCATGCGCGCTGGCGTCACTGGCCAGCGGGCCAACGGTTTCCAGAATCGCGCCATAACAGCCGCCCTCTTGCAGCGTCAACCAGACGTTTGGCCCCATCAAGCGCCGCGAATCGGCGAAACAATGATTCAATTCAGTATTCAGTCTTCTGCCTCTTTGGAAAATCGCACACCGCGTTCGTCGCGGATAAACCCGGCGCTTTCAAGATCACCCGTGTGGATCACCTCTTCTTCGACGCCCGACATGTGCAGCGCTGCCGTACCCGGCGTACCCTGCGTACTCGCTGTACCCGGCCCGCTATTGGATTTGAATTTGATGATTTGCTTCCACGAGCGCGTCAGGGCATCGGCAAACACCAGTAGCAAATCGCCTTGTACCGCCATATTCAAGGCACGGTCTATCGCTTCTTGCTCATCCGGGATAATTTCGATTTTATCAAGCGTTACCCCGCCTTTTTCCAATTCGGCGGCCAGCATGCGCGGAATTTCATCGCCCGCGCGGCCACGCAAGCCATCATCCCGGCGACAGATGTAATAATCAAAGCGCCCGCACACCGCTTGTGCTATCGCCAAAATATCTTCATCACGCCGGTCACCCGGAGCCGACAGCACCACAACGCGCCGCCCCTGCACATCGAGCCGGGTCGCCAAATCAGCCATCGCTTGCACCGCATGGGCATTGTGGCCGTAATCGAAAATGACCTTGAATGGATGTTCATTGAAAATATTCATCCGGCCCGGGGCCTGGAAGAAGGTGGTATCAAAGGTGCGCAAGCCTTGCCGAATCGGATCGAGTTTGATCCCGAGCGAAAACGCCACCGCCGCCGCAAACATGGCATTTTGCACATTGTGCACCGCCCGCCCTTCCAGCGTGGCAGGAATCAAATGAGTCCACAACAGCGGCAAATGGCTGCCCTTGTCGTACAGCGTAATCATTTGCCCATTCACCCCCGCTTCCAGCGCACAGGCCCGCCCACCGGCGCGGATATGCTCGCGCACCACCGGGTGTGCCGGGTTCATGGTGACATAGCAAATATTCTTCGCTTCGGTGTGGGCCGACATTTTCAGCACCAGCGGATCATCGGCATTGAGCACCGCGCAATCTTTCGCCACTTCGACGATAATCCGCTTAACCTCGGCCAATTGTTCCAGCGTATCAATCCCTTTCAAACCGAGGTGATCCGGCTGCACATTAAGCACTGCGCCCACATTGACAAACGGCACCCCCATACCGGCACGCAACAAGCCACCACGGGCAATTTCGAGCAAGGCAATATCGATTTGCGGGTCAGACAAGACCATGCGGGTCGCGACCGGCCCGGTCATATCGCCTTCAACCGTGCTTTGGCCATCAATATAAATCCCGTCGGTGGTGGTTAAGCCCGGAGTAAAGCCCGCCATCTTGGTAATGTGGGCCAGCATGCGGGTGGTGGTGGTTTTGCCATTGGTGCCGGTCACCGCTGCGATGGGCACGCGCGATGGGGTGCCGGGCGGGAACAGCATATCGATTACCGGGCCAGCCACATCGCGCGGCGTCCCTTCGGACGGTGCCACATGCATGCGGAAACCGGGTGCGGCATTGCATTCACAAATACCACCGCCGATTTGCTTGTAGCTCTCGGCGATATTGGTACACAGGAAATCGACCCCGCCGACATCAAGCCCAATCGCCCGAATCGCACGCACCGCCATATCGCGGTTGTCCGGGTGGATGATGTCGGTCACATCGGTGGCGGTGCCGCCGGTCGAGAGGTTGGCGGTTGAGCGCAAATACACGATTTGCCCGGCCGGTAAAACTGTCTCGGCCGTCACATTTTGCCGCTCCAGCATGGTTTGCGCCTGCGCATCCATTACCAATCGGGTCAAGACTTTTTCATGGCCAACGCCGCGCCGTGGGTCTTGATTCACCAGCGCGATTAATTGGTTGACCGTATTCACGCCATCGCCCACCACATGGCCCGGCGTGCGGCGCGTGGCGGCCACCAACTCGCCATTAACCACCAGCAAGCGGTGATCATCACCCTCCAAAAACGATTCTACGATGACCGAACTCGAATGCTCGTGCGCCGCAGCAAAACCGGCCCGCACTTCCTCATCATTCATCAAGCGGATCGAAATCCCGCGCCCGTGGTTGCCGTTATATGGCTTGGTGACCACTGGAAAACCAATCCGGTTCGCCATCCGCACCGCAGAATCCGCCGAGCGCACCAGTTCTTGGCGTGGTACCGGCAAGCCTTGATTCGACAAAATCCGATTCGTTTCATCCTTGTCGCCCGCCAGCTCGACCGCAATATAGCTGGTGCGCCCGGTGACGGTGGCTTGAATCCGTTGTTGATATTTGCCGTAGCCAAGCTGGATCAGCGATTGATCGTTTAAGCGCAGCCAAGGAATATCGCGCTCGATGGCAGCCTTGACCAGCGACGCGGTTGATGGCCCGAGTGCGCTCTTTTGCGCGTAACGGATGAAGCGTTCGAGTTGCTCGATCCAATTCCAATCGTCCGGCACCAGCCCTTCGCGGCGCAACTCGGGCGGCAGCAGTGAGCCGAGCAAGGTCAGCGCCAATTCACCGGCGGCAATCCCTTCATCGCGCTGCTCATATTCATACACCACCGTGTACACGCCGGGCTTATCGGCACTACGGGTTTTACCGAAGGACACACCGGGCGAACCGGCGACGATTTGCAATTCAATCGCCACATGTTCCAGCACATGGCCAAGCCAGGTGCCTTCATCTTCCCGCATGCGGCGCACAAAGCCACCGGCGCAGCGGTAAGAACAACCGTGCTCGGCCAAGCCGGGCAGCGCGGTCAGTAAGCCCTGAATAAATGGCTCGCCGAGCCGGGCCGTGGGCCATGCTTCCAATTCTTTCAGATCAAGATCAGGCTTAATGACCGGGAAGTGCGCATAGAGCGAAGGCCCGACAAACACCAATCGATTTGAAATACGCATGCTCGTGCTCCTTCACAAAAAATTAGCCACGCTGCTTGGTCAAGGTGCCTGCCGAAGCGGTTCTGGTATGCAGGTTAAAGGTTGCGCCAGCGGTCAGGATGTGCAAAGTGAGGCCCAACATGCACACCGTTTCACCGGCCGACACCGAATCCATGGATGAAAACCGTATGCCACCGGCATCAACCACGGTAATGCCGCCACTGCCTTCCACTTCCAGCGTATTGTCCGGGCCGATAAAGGCGGCCGTATCTTCATCCAAACCAATCCCAACCGGGAACGGGTTGTAAGCGAGTGCGGCCAGCAAACGCCCAAGCCGGTCACGCTGGCGAAAGTGTTGATCGATGATAAAGCGGTTGGTCAAACCGAGTCCGGGTGACAGGCTGACCGAATCGGCCACTGGCGAATGGCCTTCCTGGCCGAATGCAATCATATGCTCACTGATAAAGCTGGCCCCGGCGCTGGTGCCCGCAACGTGAACCCCGCTCGCGTTCGCGCTGCGCATGAATTTGGCGACGCTGGTACCGCCGAGAATGGTGGACAGGCGCAGTTGGTTGCCGCCGGTCATAAAAATCCCGGTTGCATTGCGCATCCGCTCCAGACGCCCCGGCTCTTCACAATCACGCCGGGTATCAAAATCGAGCGACTGAACCTTGCCCGCGCCCAGTTCCCTGAAGATCCGCTCATAACGCGAACCGGTATCGGCTAATTTGCTTGCGGTGGGAATGACGATGATGTCTGACTCATCGCCACCGCATAAATCGACAAAACGCTGCAAGATGACGGGCGAATTCTCTTTCTCTTCCGCCCCGCCAATTGGAATAATCCAGCCGCGTTCATTTTCTCCTATAACCTTGCTTGGACACATAGACTCTCCCGTTTTCGCGGCAATGGGTGGTACAAACTGGGTGCAATCGCAGAACAGCACGCGCGCCGGATAAGTTGACGCGCAGAATGGTCATTATATCGACAATAAAGCGATGCACACGCGAAGCGGGGGGGGTGTGGGGTGGTTTGTTGTCTATAGGGTAAACTCGGCCTGCGGATAGGGCGCCATCGGCCAATGAAAACGTGGTTATTCTTGCGTTGCCAGGTGTGCCGCCGCCCCTCAGTTTGGCTTGTGCCACACACCACCACCCCGCGTACTGCCTCGGCAAACTGGTTTCACGGTCGCTTTGCGCCAATGGCTGTGAGTTACGGCGTAGCCCTGTTACTTGGTAACAGGGCAAATTATGTGGGTTATGGCCGCACCAGCCGTTCATAGGCAGGCAAGTTACTACTTAGCCGCAATGCGGCTGTATAGCCAATCCGTAACTCATCGGCCGTATTGCAATATGCCAACATGGCCTCTTCCATATCAGCTAGGTCAGGTTCATCCGGCTCGGCAGCATCGATCATAGTTTTGATCCGATTAATCTTGTCATCGACCGCTTGAATTGCCATCATCAAGGCATTTCCACTGATTTCGGGCATTTGTGTTTCTCCTAGATGGTTGCATTCGCCATTTTGGCCAATTCGCCCGCTCTGACGATTGCATTGCGGGCCAAATTATCCAGTGCGTCTTTGTACGCATCCATGCGCATAGTCTTCGCTTTCGGCTCAATTTGGTAGTGATTCGCGTTAAATTTTTTATTGTGCCCCGTGAACACGATGATAAGCGATTCGGGGATAATTGTCCCTTCCGGTATCGTAAAGGAAAGCCATGCCTTTGACTTGAAGACCCCCGCGCGATCAAATAAGGATGTGCCGCCATGTTCTTGGCCAAAGGTCGTAAAGCTACACAGCCGGTTAAAACCCAGAAACCGGCGCACCGGGCTATCAGCAGGGGTTGGCAGAAATTGCACCACCGCCAAGGGCCGGTTTTGTGCCAGCATCGCCATTCCCATGCCAAAGGCAGTATTCGATTTGCCGATGCCGTCACCGGTTAAGACGATAATTTGGCCTTTGGCGGGCGGTACTGGTTCGGCTGGCGGGGCCGGGTTGCGCGGATTGGCCAGCACGCTGGCCGCTGGCAACTGCCACATGGTTTGCCAATGGCGCTGGCGCTGGGCGTGTAGTTGCAATTCATTTTGGGCGGCGGGGGCAATTGGGACTGGGACTGGGACTGAGCCGGGCATCGGTTTCTCCTTGGTTTGGGGGTTATTGCCTTTAGCGCGGCATTGCAAGG
>JACCDS010243515.1_pt1 | contig 24612 bp, 17 predicted proteins | sample 7446441 | NCBI WGS metagenome assembly JACCDS01 (sample SAMN15323445, study PRJNA562643) | freshwater metagenome | isolation source: river surface water | place: USA:Blue River Watershed | collected 2017-08-17 | reverse complement strand
CAATATGCCCATTTTCCCTGAGCAAAGCCGAAGCCACCAGGGATCGAAACCGTAGCGTCGAATTTTATTCCATGCACCTGCCCGGGGCGCGGGAATAGACCAACTCTTGTTGGGGGTGAGCCTAGGACTTTAACCTCTCCGAGTAGCGCAGTAAAAGAGCAGCTCGGCTTTGACCGGGCTCAACTTTCTGGACCACGGATGTGTTAGTCCAAGCATTGGTTTGAGTTTATGTTTTTCTGCTTTCCTTGTCCATGCCCCGCGGAGGGAGGGCGTAGCCCGACCGGAGCGGGGCATGGACAATTTCGCGCCGCAAATCCCGCCGGGCTTTCGTAGCCCAGCCCGCTGTGCGGCCTCACCTGATTGTATCTCTGCCGGAAGTCGCCCACCACCACCCGCGCTTCCGTCAGCGTCCACAGTTGCTCCCGGTTCAAGCACTCGTCCCGGAACCGTCCATGGAAGCTTTCCACAAAGCCGTTCTGCCACGGGCTCCCAGGCTCAATGTAGATGGTCTTGACCCGGTTCTCCTTCAGCCACCGCTGCACGATCTTCGCGATGAACTCCGAGCCGTTGTCGCTCCGCAGATACTCCGGGGCCCCGTGCTCCGCCACGGCCTTCTGCAACCAGTGCAGCACGTCCGCCGCTTTCAACGCGCGTTCCGCCCGCAGCACATGACATTCCCGGGTGTATTCATCCAGGATCGTCAGCATCTTCAAAGCCCCGCCTCGCACCGTCGCATCGGCGATGAAGTCCCACGTCCACACGTGATTCCGATGCGTCGCCGTCGTCGGCAAACCCGTGGAAACACCGCGTCGAACCACTTTGCGCTTGGTCGGTGGCACCCGCAGACCAGCGTCACGTCGCAGGCGTTGGATGTGCCGCTTGCCCACCCGCCAGCCTTCCCGCCGCAGCAACGCCGCCACCCGCCGATACCCATAGCGCGGATGTTCCGCCGAGAGTTCCAGCAGTCGCTTCTTCAACCGTTCTTCCGCGGGCGTGGGCGGTCGTCCGCGATAGTGGAACGTGGAGCGCGCCAGCTTCAGATACCGGCACGCCTGCCGTTGGGAACACAGTCCGGCTTTCACCGTCTCCTGCGCATACGCCCGGCGACTGGCCGGGCTCACAGCTTTTTTTCGCATACGTAGCTCAATACCCGGTTCTTCAACATCTCCTCCGCCAGCATCTTCTTGAGCTCCGTGTTCTCCCGCTCGAGTTCCTTGAGCCGCCGCGCCTCGTTCACCTCCATGTGCCCAAACTGCTTCTTCCACCGGTGAAACGTCACCTCCGAGATGTTCGCCTCCTGGCAGATCACCAGGTTGGTCCGTTCGCCACGATCCGCTTCCCGCAGAATCCGGATCTTGTCTTCCGTCGTATACCGTTTGCCTTTCATTCGTCTGGTCCTTTCTACGGCCCAGACTATCACTTCACGCGGCCTGAAAAAGCTGAGTCATGTCAACTCTTCTGACGCATCTCGACGGCACCACGGAAACATTCGCGTACGACTGTTGCAGTTTGATCCAGACAAAAGACCGCGAACGCGCGATTACGGTGTTCACACCCGACGCGCTTAAGAGGATCTGGAAGACGAGCAAGTATTTTTCCCCTACACCCGTCATCGGAATTGAGCTGCGGCAAACCTTTGATGCCGTCGGCAATGTCAAGAAGACGACCCGGTTTGGAACCGACGGTAATTCCATGGACGTGCTGCCTCTCCGCGACTTCGATCGCAGCGGGCGCGTGGTTCGCGAGCAGACTCCACTTGCCATTGGATACATCACCACGGTGGAAGGGACGACCGGGAGTGGTGGGCGTTTGGTCATCACTACTTATCCCGACACGGGAACTCGCACCGAGGAATACTATCGTGACGGGCGTCTGGCAAAAATCCGCGGCACCGCTGCCCGACCTGCGCAGTTTGAGTATGGGATTGATCCTGTTACTTTCGAACAGTTCACCAAGGAAACAAAACTAGACGCCACAGGCTTGCCCACGACTGAGTGGACGAAGATATATTTTGATTTCCTCGGTCGGGAATACAAAACTGTCTTTGCCGATTCGACCCCCAGCGAAGCAGACAATGCCTACACGCAGCGATATTATAAGGACAATAGCCAGCTTTGGAAGGAGCGAGACGCGGACGGAGTGTTCACTGTGTATATTTATAACGCCCGTGGCCAAGTCGAATACACGATGACCGGACAAAAAGTCGAACCGAGCACTCCGCCTACAGTGCCGGATACCAGCGGTGAGCACCGCCTATCCCGTTCGGAATCTTTTGTCAGCTCCTATACAGACGGCACCACTTACGACACCATTTTGAACAGAGTTACTGAATGGACGACCTTGAACGCGGCGGCGAATGCTGTGGTCAGCGAAAGGCACGTTTCGCTGAATGGCCTCAGGCAATGGAACATTACGGCTCCAAATCAAATCACAAAGTCCGTCACGCAGTACGGTGCCAGCACTAAAATAATTACAACAACACAGCCCGACAGTTCCTATCAAATCCAGAGCTTTTCTTATGGCCGGCCCACCATGGTACAGGATTATTCCTTTGGGGGATCCTCTGTGGGGAGCACGACATATCAATACGACACCCATGGGCGCCTCTGGAAGACGACGGATGCGCGCAATGGAACCACGACTTTTTCCTTTAACAATGCGGATCAAGTGACGACGGTCAGCAGCACCTTGAATGGCACTCCCCAGACGCAAACGACGCTTTACGATTCTATGGGCCGACCGACGCAATCCACGGAACCGGATGGCATGAGTGTTTACACACGGTATTACAAGAGTGGGCTAGTAAAATTGAGTTGGGGAGCGCGTACACTGCCATCCGGATACGAGTATGATGCCCAGGGACGCGTGACTAGATTGTACACTTGGCAAAGCTTTGTCGCTCCGGATCCAGCGATTGCCGAACCTGCCTTCCCGGTCGGTGGAGTGTCCACGGTTTGGAATTACGATCCCTATCGGGGCTGGCTCCAATTCAAACGGGACGCGAACAATGTTGGACCGGATTACACCTATAGCGCCAACGGTCGCGTCAAGACGCGCGCGTCGGCGCGAAACGTTGCAGGTTCAGGCTCCCGCCTCACAGCCACGTTCACGTATGATTTCGATGCTGGCGGACTTAACCCAAATCGCAAGGTCGGCTATCTGGCAAAAATCGATTACAATGACGGCGCCGTTCCGTCTGGAGAAATATCCACGCCTGGACTGGCATTCGACTACGATCGTCGGGGCCGACCTCGAACGATTACCCAGGGGTCGGGTGGTAATACCATCACGACCACGCCCACCTGGCATGACTCGGGTGCAGTAGAGCGCGAGGCCTATTCAGGCAGTTTTCTGAACACGCTTTCTGCGGATTATGACAACGTATTTGCCAGCGGAATTCATCGCCGTGAAAGCATGGAATTGCGAAAGGCGGGAGTGGCCATTGGTGGAACCGCGGTAACGTATGGCTACGATACAGCCGGACGCATTCAAACGGTGACCAGTGCCGGGCTGCCGGCGAGTCCCACGTTTTCGGCGACTTACAGCTATGTGCCAAATTCTACCTTGCTCGAGTCAACCACTTTGAAGCACGGCACCACCACTCGCCTTACTATTGCCAATCAATTTGACTTGTTCAATCGTTGGACTTCCGTGGCACCGACGCCTTCCGTCGCAAGTCAACCTCCTCTCTCTCGTACCTACTCCTACAATCAAGCCAATCAACGAATCCTTCGCATGGATGGAGATTTGAGTGTGTGGCGGTACGACTATGACAATAAGGGCGAGATCATCTCCGCCAAGCACGCTTGGGCGGATGGCCAGTATGTTCCAGGCCAACAATACGAATTTGGCCATGACGATGTTGGTAACCGGCTTTTTGCCAGAGAAGGCGGAGATGCTGTCGGCACCGGGTTACGCCAAACCGGCTACATGCCAAATAACTTGAACCAGTATTCGACCAGGAGCATTAGCGCGGCAGATCGCAAAGTGGACATCATGGGCCTTGCCCTTGTTTCCGGCGGTGCTCCCACGGCGGTCACGATCAATGGAAGCGGACCCGATTATCGGCGGGGCGAATACTTCTGGAAAACCATCCTCGGCGCGGGCGCAGGCCCCAACTGGCAATCGGTCAATATCGTAGCAGGCATTTCGAGCGCCAGCGGCAACGTCTATGTTCCTCCGCAAACAGAAACCTTCACTTACGACACGGAGGGAAATCTGACGAGCGACGCGCGCTGGGTTTACAAGTGGGATGCGGAAAATCGCCTCTCTCGGATCGACACTCAAGTTGCTGCTGCGGCAGTTGGCGTCCCAACGAAGCGCGTGGTGTTCTTTTACGATTACCAGCATCGGCTGATCCGCAAGCAGGTCTTCAGTGGAACTTACAACGCCGGTGCCATCACATGGTCTGGAACACCGGATGCAACTGCGGGTGCCGACCTGATTTATCTCTACGATGGCCTGCGGTGTATCGCCACCCTCAAACCCGACCAGACGCTATATCAATCCTATGTGTGGGGCCTGGATATTAGCAGCACGCCTGCGGGCGCCGGCGGAGTGGGAGGATTGCTGATGTTCCGCCGAGTGGTCGGTGGTAACACAGAAACCTATTTTCCAGCGTTTGATGGTGGGGGCAACGTCACGGCCTTGATCAAGGGCGAAGACGCCGGCGTGGCAGGTTCGGCCGGGACGGTGGCGGCGCGCTACGAATATGGGCCGTTTGGAAATCTGCTACGCATCTCCGGCGACGCCGTGGGTCTGGACAATCCGTTCCGCTTCTCCACGAAGCTTCATGATGATTACTCCGACCTGCTCTATTACGGATACAGGTTCTACAATCCATCCACCGGTCGATGGTTGAATCGAGATCCAATCGGGGAAGCTGGTGGATTCAACCTCAATGCATTTGGCAACAATGATTTAGTCAACGGATGTGATCCGCTGGGGCTGGTTCTTGCGGCATTCGATGGTACAAACAACGATCGCGACAGGGACGCATGGGGGGGGAAGAAAAATTCTCCCTCGAACATCGAAATTATGAGCACACTTTATAGAGGAGAAGTTCTGTATAAATGGGGCGTTGGCACAAGGACTGACATTTTGCTTGGCAATCTCGCTGGAAGAGGCCTGGGTGAACGAATTGACGGGATGTTGGAAGACTTAAAGGTTTACGTGAACGAGCACCCACAAGATAAAGTCGATATCATTGGATTCAGTCGTGGTGCTGCGTCGGCGCGCATTTTTTCGAATCGGGTAAGGAAAGAAATACCCTGTGCCAAAATTCGCTTTTTAGGTCTCTATGATACAGTTTCTCAAGTAGGCCTGCCAAATCGCGCTAATTACCAATTCGGCTATGATCTAGACGTGGATACCACATCGATTGGCTCTACTGCTCACGCTGTTGCGAGAGATGAACATCGATCCCTTTTTCCATTGACTTCACTTTCGCAGTATTATGCTCCCCATTTGCCTGGCTTCCCGCGCAAATTTGGCCCAAGTCAAATTGTTGAAACCAAAGGCCCAGGTTTTTGGGAAAAGCCTTTTGCTGGTGTTCACTCAGACATCGGCGGCGGATATCAGGACACTCGAAATCTGAGTGCACTTAATTGGATGATAAAGCGTGGTCAGGCAGCCGGAGCACCATTTGCAAACCTCAACCGCGAGAACTATCCATACTTTGACAAACTGGTTGATTTGAAAGGACCGCGAGACCACGACTCCCGCTATCCTTTCCTGGACAGGGTGCCCTTCACACATTGGGGAAGAAGCAAACGTACTGTGTTTCCGGGAGACAATTGAGATTCATGCGTACAACACTTCTTTTCACATTCATTGTCACTTTCGTGGTAGCATGCTCATTGTTTGGGTGTAATGGAATGCGCCAAAAGGATATAACCGTGAAATTCACGATCAGGAATGACTCACGTCATTCCTTAACGTGGGTTGAATTGGACTGGGCTGGCCCTGCTCCGCCAGGAGGCATACTCATTCCAGGGACAGGTAAGACCGCATACGATGTTATTTGGCCGAACCAGCCTGGCGCTAAACTCAAGTTTCTCGATGAGCAAACAAGAAAGCCTTACAGTATAGACATTATGTTCGCCGCAACCAACGAAAAGGTTCGGAGTGGCAATTGCAAGCATGTGACTATTCGCATTCTCGATTACGACAAAGCAGAGGTCGTCTGCGAGTAGGCTTCACTCATTTGAGAAAGTCAGCGACCCATCACGCCGAAGGCTTGAGAATGTGAACCAGCTCAAAGCGGGTGGTGCCTTCGAACAGTAAACGTCACGCTGAGCTACCGGGGATGCTTACGAACCAATTTCAGTGAGTCGTTCTCGAACCACACCTCGCCTTTTGTAGCGCGGATTTCAGCTATCAATTCGATTGTTTGTCGGCCAGTTTCCACGTCAAATTCATAGATCGTCTGTGTCCAAGAGGAATCTCCGCTCATCCCGTTCGTGAGTCCTTGGGCTGAGCCAGACGTCCGGAGTCCGGCTCCTTGGCCTCGTTCGTCCCGTATGGGCACTAAACCGACGGTGCGAAGTCGGCTCTCAAACCGATAGCGACCAGCCGTCAACACAACTTTGGATCGCCAGGAAGCAACGCATGGTGGTCGCGATTCCACACGAATGTGGAGGCTTGGTTTGTTTCCGTCCGCGACTTCTTGGTCCAGCACCGCGACTCCTGTGCCAATTTGCGGGTGCCAATCTGAGATACGCGCCACGCCGTCTTGATCAAAGCTCAACGGGACAGACTCGGGGTCGTGAAGCTGCTGTTCCAGATTGCGCGCGCGCTGGATGATCTGCTGGCGCAAGCGGTCCACTGCGACATCATGGGTAAGGGCGAGATCAGAATGGATCGCTGCCAACACTGGCCGAATCCGCCGCTGTAATTCGTGAATCCGGTTTGTCAGCACTTGCACCCTGAAAACATTGGTGAGGAGGAAGGCCATGCGCTGAAGGTAACGTTGGCTTCCTTCTGGAGTTGTGACGACCGCCTGCCCGACGAGACCGTGAAATTGAGGTAAGATTGGGAATTCTGGATGTGAGAACATTTGATCCATTCCGTGCGGAAGGAAAACAACCTTGTCCGTCGTCGGATCATGGTAAATGCGGTAATTGTTCCGTCGAATCGCATAGCCGTCCCAGTGGGACATCATGACTTCCAGCGCAATAAAGGATATGAACCTATCCAAGTCGAGCACGCGGTCCAACTCTTCCATGCGTTTGATTGGATTGGACTCCTGAGTGGCAGCCACTACGGACGTGAGGTCAGCGTAGTCCAAAACGTCGCCATCGCCGGAATTCTTGTGGAGCTGTTCGGTAATGTCGTTCATGAAGCCGCTCTCATAAAGATTACCGCTGACGTTTTTGAAATGCCGCCGAAGAAATGTTTTATCGAATCCTTCCTTGAGCACATACAAACCCAGATCACGACCATTCAATTCAACGCGTGCGTGGGCGCCGCGCGTAGCCGGGACACCCGCCGCAAGGAACATCTCGGCGCATAGAATGTCGGTCAAATACGATGGATCTTGAACCGAGTTGTTGAGATGAATTTTGTCCAGCCCATGAAAGTTCCGGCCATCAGTGAACTTGTCAAAATTCAGCGTTAGGGAAGGTCGGTCCCCCAATTCCCGAAAGCTGCCAGCAGCCCCTTTAAGATGGATGCCGACGTCATGGTAAATCACATCGCCTTCCCGAACGGTCGCTCGAACGTATTTTCGGCTGTCTTTCTTCAGCTCCTGAAGTTCTTCGTCCGTGGTTTCAATGGTGAGTCGCGAGACATTGGGGCTTTTGAAAAACTGCTCGCTAGCATTCGAACTGAGTCGGCTATCTCTGGGAAGATTAGCCCGATTATCATCAAATGGCGGTTCAGCTCCCTTGGCGAAAACCACGATTGTGAGGATGCATGCAGCGCATAGTTTATAGCTCATGGCGGGGTTGCATCGCACTGCTCGCATTAGTTGTTAATACCGCTACCCCGCTTTCGAAGGAAGCCTTTTTGAGTAGGAGCAAAATCATGGGAAAATCGCCGCTTATGCCCACCAGTGAAGCGCGTCGTTGCGCCGCCGCCATGCGGCTTTGCGCCTCCTGTCTTTTTATTTCATTGAACGACACCGCTTTCATCGGCCACGACAATACCGCAAGACCTCTGACGGTGCGAATTCCGTTCCTGCGTCTTCTGCGGGAAAAGGAGTTTACGGCAAATGGCGGCTCGCTCAGGCATGGTTTCCGGAACAACAGCAATGGATCAATCACGGGCAAAGCCTATGAAAGCAAAACTCTTTGTGGGCAATCTGGCATTCGGTGTGAAGGAGAAAGACCTGGTAGAACTGTTCTCACCATTCGGCGTCGTCGTGGACACCAAAATCATGATGGACCGGGAGACGAACCGCCCTCGCGGCATCACTTTCCGCCGCTGACCATGCCTTTCGATTTTCCGCACTTGGGGCAGTTGCGTTCACCGCCCTTCATGTGCGCGCCCACGAGGAAGACCTTGCGGCATACCGGACACTTGAACGCGATGTTGTTCCCCCACCAATCTTCGGAGTCGGCGAGTTGATTTGGGTCCAGATTCTTTTGCATGGCGTGACACCGTATCAGTCGGAGACATTCCGCTAAAACTACAAATCCCGCCGCGATACTGCCTTCAATTTCCCGTGAGCAGCGGACAACCACCAAGCTCCATTGCGGTCTGCCCGCGCCCGCAGCGCATCGCTGGCGGGCGCGGTATTTGGGTTCACATGGCGAAGGAATCCGTGCCGTCGTCATAGGATGGCGGATTGGATTCCATCACGACGGGCGGCAGGGGCGGCGGCTGCACGGGCGGACGGATCACAATGACGGCGATGTGACTTTGCCGGGAATCTTTCCGCCGCAAGCCGCCGCTCAAAATCCAGCCGATAAGCGGAATCGAGGCGTAAACGAGGGCCATGTAGAGATGGTGGCCGTGTTCGGCGATGAGACGGTCCAGCCACTTGAACACCGGATCGAGCAGAACTACAGGATGCTGATTCATATTGTCCTCCTTTCGTCACGCATTTGCCGCTTGTGCTTCGTTTGGCAACGGCTGAGTTCCGTTGTCTTTGTCCGCCGGTGCTGGCGCGTGGTTCGGCGTCGGACTGCCCGTCTGCAATTGCAGCGTGATCACCTTTTGTTCGGCGTGCTTCTTCTCGTAGTCTTCCAGCGCCGGAAGTTCCACGCGGGCTTTGCGCGCATAGGCCGCGTGGACCGCCTTGCTCTTGTGCCCCAGCGCCTCTTGGGCAAATCGCTCCGGGTAACCGGCCGTCCTCGCCCGTTCCGCCCAGGCGTAACGATAGGAATGCAACGTCAGCCCGGCCAGCCCGCAGCGGTCGGACAACACCTGAACATCGCCGCGCGCTCCGTCGCTCCAAGGTCGATCAGCGTCGGAAACAGCGGGCCGCTCCTGGGCAGCCGGTCGAGAATCGCCGCCAGCTCGTCACCGAACCGCTGCACGCACAGCGTCCTAGTCTTCTGGCGGTAGAAGCTGATCACCCGGTGTTCCCAATCAATGCTCTCCGCCTTGATGCTCGCGAGATCGCCTTGGGAAGTCCCGGTGCACCACGCCATTTCCAGATACGCCTTGAACTCCGGCGTCCTGGCCTTGGCCATGATCGCCTGATGCTCTTCCAAGGTGAGGCCGCGCCGTTCCCGGTAATGCAGTTGCGGCCACTGCCTCTTGGCCAGAATGGGCCACGGCAACCAGCCCATGCCCAAAGCAAAGTTGTGGATGCGGCGCAGGTTCTTGTTCGTCGAAACCGTGCCCGCCTCCATCACCTGCATGAAATGCTCCGGCCGCGTCTGCACAATCGTCATGTCGCGCATAAGGGCGAACGCCTCCTGCGTGAACGCGCGCTGATAATACTGTTGCGTGGTGCCGTGCTTGGCCAGCGCCAGGGCGTCCATGACCTGCTGCCAGGTGCGGCTGGCGATTTTGGGATCGTTGGCAGCCAGATACGCCCGCGCGATCTGCACGTTGGCCAGCGGTTGCCGCGCCGCTTCGTTCTGCGCGTGGCAGAGGCGTTCAGCTTCGACGCGGTTGTTGGTGCGCAAGCTCGTCTGCTTGCCGGTGAGGTCGTCCTGAAGGTAGAATCTCCCTCCGTTGGTTCGGCGATATAATCGGAATTGTTGCTTCGTAGGTTCTGTCTTTCATGAACCTAACGCGTGGCGATGTCGGACGGTTAGCGAGCAGCGGGCAAGTTAAGTCCAGTTACGCGGAATCCTGCTGGCGTACCCGGTTTACTGGCACAACTGCTGGCAAAACTGGCAGAAGCTGACGGCAACCTATTGATGCGTCCGCATCTCGGTCGAAAGAAAAATAGCCGTTCCGGCTCCAGAAATTTGTAAGTAGTCGTCTCGGTCGTGCCGTCCGGAAAGGCGACGGCAGTCAAGCGATCCAGATCATCGTAGGAATTAGTGATGGTGTAGTCGTCCGGATCGGTGACAGTGCGAATCCGATCAATAGAATCGTAAGTGAAGAAAGTGGAATCGTTGGTTCCTGGAAGAGGACCATCTATGCGCAGCAGCCGGCCAGTGTAAGCCTCGTAATCGAAGGTGGTGACATGCTGGAGGGCGTTGGTCAGGTAGAGGATCTGACCAAGGCTAGTGTAAACGAATCGAGTGGTCTGCCCCGCTGCGTCGGTGGATGAAAGTGGAAGGTGCTGAGAATTCCAGGTCAGCTTGGCGAGCAATTCATTGTTGGTGCCTCGCGTTTGCCGGACCTCCAGCAGATCAACCTGATTGTTGGAGTAAACATAGGTGAAATTCCGGCCTATGGGGTCGATGGAATTCGTGACGTAACCCAGTTCATTCCGGTGGAACTGCCACACCTGGCTATGCCCATCATCCAGCACCCGGCCCACACGGTTGGGAAGGTTCAAGCTGCCGGGCATGGTAGCAGTAAAGCTGTCAACGAGGACATTCAAAGCGCCAGCCTCGAATGATTTTGTGTATGACATACATCCGTGGCGCGTCCGTTTCCGGCATCGTGGCTTCCGTGATGCGGTGATGCACTTGAATTATGGCCATCTTCGAGAGTCTCTTTCCGACGTTCATCCAGAAATGCGCCGAACTGCTGGTATACCGGGCATCCCGCGCGCTTTCGCCTCTGGAGTTCGTGTTCGGCGGTCCGAGCGGCGTGGATTGATGTCTCAAAGCCCTACCCGACGTTCTCCGGACGCGGATCACGAGTCTGAAGGAGCGGTTCAGGCATCTCGGGATGCCGGATCTGCGATCTCGGAGCGTGATCCGACATCTCAGGCTCGTGATCTGACTTCTCCGGACCGTGACGTGATCCGCGATCTCGGCGACGTGATCTGGGTTCTCGGACCTTGGATCAACAATCTCAGCCCCGCGAACCACGATCTCCGGCTCGCGTCTGGATAGTTGCCTGCCGGGTAATGCCTGCCTACAGGTCCGTTTCGTGAAATGATTTTCTGGAAACTATTGACAGCCACCGCTTTGTTCATGTAGGTTCGCCGGCGAAGAAAAAAACTTGGAAAGTGAGTGGAGTTTGGATGGTAAAGCCAACGCGGCATCAGCTTGGATGCTAACTAATAGCCTGTGTGACTATTAGTTATGTGTTGCTGGGTTGACGATTCCCCTGCCGAGTCAGGTTTCTTCATTGAAGCCAATCATCGAAAAGGAATGCTACACCAAGGAATCAACATGGAGAAAAGGAACCTCTGCTTCGCGCCACTCGCCCTCGTCGCAACCCTGTCCGTCTCAATCGCCCAAGAGCCAACAGCCTACGTCCCCCCCCTCTGACAAACTGCAAGCGGATTTCCGGGCACTGCAACTGAAAGCGCAACATGTGCCTGCGCCTGTGCCTCACTTTGCCCCATCAGGGCGCAACGCGCCCAAACCACCCGAGATTTCCATCCGCCATGAAGCATGGCAACTGACCGGCGTCAGCCGTGATCAACAGACGCGGACGACCACCGAAGTGCGCGTCAACCCGGTGACGGGCCGCGAAACCCAGCGCAAGGTCGAGATTATTGAGATTGGATCGGGCATCAATTACCGCGATGCGAAGGGAGAATGGCAGGTCACGCAGGAGGAATTTGAGGCAACGCCCGAGGGCGGTTTTGTGGCGAAGCACGGCCCCCATCAACTGGCACTGGAGCAGAACATCAATTCGATAACCGCAGTGGATTTTACCTCGCCCGAGGGAATCAGGCTGCGCAGCGGACCACTGGCGGTGGGATACTACGATCCGGCGGACGGTAGAAATCTCATCCTTGGATTGGTGCGGGATTCTGCGGGCAAGCAGACGGCTCCCAACGAAATCACGTATTTCTCGGCCTTCGACGGCATCGAGGCATCCGTCCGGGTCACGTATCATCGCGGGGGCATTTCCGCCGATCTGATTCTGAACGAGACACCACCCACTCCCGCTGAGTTGGGCCTCTCGGATGACGCGCGCTTGGAGATGTACACGGAGTTCCATCCGGAAACAGCGGATCCGGTTGCGACCCGCCGCCTGTTGCGTGAAGAAAAAGATCCCGCCATGCGCCTTAAAGTGGTGGAACCGGACTTTGCGGATGATGTTCTCGATTTCGGCGGGTATCAGATGGGCACCGGTGCCGCGTTTAGTCTGGATCGTGTGGAGGATTCCTCGCGCATCCCTGTTGGAAAACGATTTACCCGGCTGGATGGGCGCCCGGTCCTCATTGAAGCGGTCGAATGGAAGTCAGCCAAACGCCTGTTGACCGCCCTGCCACCAGCACGCAGTTCGAAGCTGCTCCAAGCCACGGTTAGTCCACGTAGCCGCCAAGGTAACGAGGTGGATGTTTCGGGAAAGAAGGCGGTCCCCCTCCTTACGTCGGGGGCTACGGTGAGTTTCGTCCGCGACAGCTCCCGGCGTGTCCCCTCCCGCACGGCCCGGCAGCTAGCTGCACCGGTTCGCGAGGCCAGGGCGCAGATCCCTTCCGCTGACGCGAACAAAGGCTTTGTGCTGGATTACTCCCTGGTGTCCGGCGCGACGAACTTCACGTTTGAAACGGACAAGACCTACTTCGTGAAGGCCAATACTTATTTGTACGGGAACACAGTATTTGAAGGCGCAGTAATCAAGTACACCAATTCCACCGCTGGCCCCGCCTTGCGCCTTCGTGGCACCGTCGAGTTCAAAACGTCCGATTACAATCCGCTCATCTGCACGGCGCAGGATGACAATACGGTGGGCGAAACCCTGCCGTGGAGCACCGGCAATCCGTGGGTCGGATACTACGGGAGTCCAGCCATCGAAATTGATTTCTACACCTCCGGCCAACCTGCCAGCCTTAAACACCTTCGAGTCTCCCATGCGAACACCGCCATCTCGTTCTTCGGTGGCTCAGGCCACGAATTGAAGCACGCGCAGATCGTTCATACCATGTCAGCGTTCACTCCGTATTACGCGGATGTGCGGTTGAGGAACGTGCTCGTTCACAAGGCGGATCGTGTGGTCAGCGGCAGCGGTTCCGCCTCCGCCACCATGCGCTTCGAGCATCTGACCGCCAGCGAGGCGAACCACCTGAACTATACCGGCAGCAGCACCACTTTGCTGACGAATTCCCTCTTCGTGGCCGTGACCAATACGGGCAGTTACACGGGCGCGAACAATTCCTCCAATACCACCAGCGCTGCGGCCTTCACCTCCGCCGGTGCGGGCATCCACTATTTGGCGGGCTCCGCCTTTCGTGGTCTGGGAACGACCAGCATCAATCCGGATCTGCTCATTGCCATCCGTGCGCGCACCACCCAGCCGCCGCTCATTTTCACGAATGGCTTTTTGCTGGCAGACACCACCCTCAATCCGCGCACCGAACTCCGCTACGCCGCCAGCGCAGCGCCCGATCTTGGATTTCACTATCCCGTGATGGACCACGTGTTTGGCGGGGTGAACTTCACCAACCTCACGCTGACCTTGAATGCCGGCGTGGTCCTCGGCATCGCGGTGCCCGACGGGGTCAATTACGGGCTGGTGCTGGCAAACGGCGCGAAACTGATCGCGGATGGTTCGCCCACGAACCACGCCGTCATGGTGCGGCACAATCTGGTTCAGGAACAGGCGAACACGGTTTGGAAATGGCACGGGCCATCGCTCGTCTATCCGTGGTGGACACCCGCCACGGGCACGGAAACACGGCTGCGCTTTACGAAAGTGTACACCCGTTGGACAGATGAACTGCTGTGGGCCTACGGCTATCCGGGCACCTTTGTCCTGCGCGACAGTGAATTTTACGGATGCGCCACCTACAATCTTTCCTTCACCAGCGTGGCCATCACGAACTGCCTGTTCTCACGCACCTATTTCTCCGGGGATCTCAGCGTGGCGACCGGAGCCGCCCTGCGGAACAACCTGTTTGTGGGCGGCACACTGGAGATCTATCCTGCCGCTGATACCACCGTGCGCGACAATGTCTTTGACCGTACGGCCATCCCCTATCAGGCGGACATCATCAACAGCCATAACGCCTATGTGACCGGAGCGGAACGGCTGCTCCCTGTCAGCGCCACCGACAAGGTGCTGGGTGCGATGGCTTACGAGAAGGGCGCACTGGGTTCCTACTACACTCCGGCTGGCAGCGTGTTGATCAACGCAGGAAGCCAGAGCGCGACAGGCGCGGGGCTTTACCATTATACAGCCACGACGAACCAGGTTGTTGAAGGGGCGACCACGGTGGATGTGGGTCTGCATTTCGCGGCCTTGAATGCCGCGTTGCAGCCAAATGACCAGGATCAGGACGGGCTGGCGGACTACATTGAAGACGCCAATGGCAATGGTGTGAAGGATGCTGTGGAAACGGACATGACCAGGGCCGACACGGATGGCGATGGGTTGACGGACTATCAGGAAATCGTCCTGATTGGACGCACTGTCACCGATCCACTGCTGCCAGACACCAACGGCAATGGCATCAACGATGCCGATGATGATGCCGATGGCGACCTGATCTCCAACCGGGGCGAACTGGCGCTGGGCACGAAACCACTGGATGCTTATTCGCTCAACAAACTTTCCAATGGCGGGTCGGTCAACAAGGACGCCGTATTCCTCGCGGCTGCGCAGGTGACTTCGCAGCCAGGCAACGGACTCGGCAGGCTGTCGAACCCGGTCGTGGTGCCGCCGACCGTCACCGTGAACGTGCTCGATGCGGTGCCACCATTCAAATACGACATCTATGAGAGCACCGATTTTTTTGTTTCTTGGCACCGGGTTTCCCAAGGTGTCTTGAACCAGACCGCCTTCGCTTTCCCCTCGGCTCCGGGCGGTGCTGTCTTCCAAGCCGGCAGCGGGCAGGATTGGGACGGTGATGGACTGACCGATGGCTACGAAGTGATCATTTCCAAGACCCGGATTGATGTGGCCGACAGCGATGGCGATGGTATCTCCGACGCGTGGGAACTGGCCTACGGCTTGAATCCCCTCAATGCAGCGGATGGCGCACAAGATCAGGACGGCGATGGCATTTCCAACCTTCAGGAGTACCTTGCCGATGTGAACTCCATCCGTCCCAGCGAACGTCTCGGCCCGTCCAGTCGGCGCACTCCTCTGGTGATTTCAGAGATCATGTATAACCCGGCTGGAGGGTCGGCTTTGGAGTACATCGAACTTTACAACACGCACTACCTGCCCGTCGATTTGTCTGGGTTCCGTTTGCTTTTCGATTCGGTGGTGCGATTTACCTTCCCGGCGAACACGACCTTGGCTCCAAACTCGCATTTGTTGGTCCTTCGCAACATGGCCAGTTATTCTGCTGTCCCAAACAGGGTGGGGCCGTACGCCGTTGATCTGCCTAACAACTCCGCCAAGATTCAACTGGCCACCGCGCAAGGTGCTGTCTTGCTCGACATGAAGTATTCCGACGATGCTCCTTGGCCGGTGCAGGCCGATGGCATGGGACATTCGCTGGTCTTGGTAAGGCCGTCCTACGGTGAAAACGATCCGCGTGCGTGGGCGGCCAGCCGTTCGGTTGGAGGATCGCCAGGCGTGGCTGAGAACAACTTGGTCCATCCGCTGGATGCCATTCGGATCAACGAATTCCTCGCCAATCCGGCGCAGGGACAGGACGATTTTATTGAACTGCACAATACGGGCAGCCAGGCGATGGACATCTCGGGCTGCACGCTCAGCGATGCGTCTGGTTTTTTTCAGATTCCGCCTGGCTTACCAATCCCAGCCCGTGGCTATCGGCTATACGTCAGAAATGCGGCCAACTCCTTTACCTTTGGCATTTCTCAAAATGGCGGGGAACTTCGGCTCTACAGTCCGCAGGCCACGCGCATTTTGGATGCAGTAAAATTTGGGGTGCAAGAACAGGGATTCAGCGCGGGGCGAACTCCTGATGGTGCGCCTGCGTTCGGTGTTTTGGCGGCGCAAAGTCCGGGCGCAGTCAACGGTTCGGCGTTCGCACGGAGCATCGTCATCAATGAAATCATGTTCAATCCGGCTTCGGGAAATTCGGATCATGAATACATTGAGATACTCAACGCGGGAACGACAGCGCAGTCCTTGGTAGGGTGGACCATTTCCGGGGTGAATTTTGCTGGCTTCGGAAACTTTCAGTTGCAAGCAGGGGCATACCTAGTAGTCGCTTATGACAAGGTGGCATTGGCGGCTCGTTATCCAAGCGGCCAGTTAACCGACGGGGTCAACCTGCTTGGCGACTATCCTGATGAGCTTCGCAATTCTACGGATCGAATTGCTCTGATCAGTTCGGCAGGCGTCGTGATGGATGAGGTCACTTATGCTGATGGAGGACGGTGGGGGCGATGGGCTGACGGCGGCGGCGCGAGTCTCGAACTGCGGGACGATCATGCCGATAACCGGTTGCCATCCAACTGGACGGACAGTGCAGCACCCAATAACGCGGCTTGGACGACGGTCGAATACACCGGCACGTTGATTGATGGCGACGAGAATTCAACCATTGATGCACTTGAGATAATTTTGCTCGGAGCAGGAGAATGTCTGGTGGACAATGTTGAGGTCATTGCCAACAGCGTGAACAAGGTTGGCAACGGCACTTTCGCTGCCGGGAGCTCCGGATGGACTAACCAGGGAAACCATGACCTTTCCTCCTTTTCAGCGAGTGGCGGGTATGGTGACAACGGTGGTTGCCTCTATTTGCGGGCGGCGGGTGCTGGTGATTATTTAGATAACCGGATATTGTCGGAGTACTGGCTGCCGGCGTTGGCGGGAGGTTCGACCGCAACAATCCGCGCCAGAGTGCGCTGGCTGCGAGGGGAACCAAACATTGTGTTGCGGCTGCGGGGCAATTGGCTGGAGGCGGCTGGCAACCTCGCGGTTTCCAGCACGGTTGGAACGCCTGGTCTGGCGAACACCGGCGCGGGCAATGCCGGGCCGGCAATCACCGAGGTAAGTCATTCCCCGGTTCTTCCTGCGGCGAATCAACCGGTGCTGGTGACGGCACGGGTTCATGATCCCAACGGGATCGGTTCGCTTTCACTGCGCTACCGAATCGATCCCTCGACAACCCTGACCACCGTCTCCATGAATGACAGCGGCACTGGCGGGGACCAACGCGCCGGTGATGGCATATTCAGCGCGAAAATTCCTGGACAGGCTGCGGGCTCTCTCGTGGCGTTTCGCATCGAGGCCACCGATTCGCTGGCGGCTGCATCCCGCTTTCCGAGTGATGAGACCGTGTACCCCGGCGACACGGAACGCCGTGAGTGTTTGGTTCGTTTCGGGGAATCACTGCCCACCACCAGCTTCAGCAGTTATCGTTTCTGGCTCACGGAGGCCACCATCAACCGGTGGAAATTGGATTCACTCTCCAATCCGAACGGGAGACACGCAGCCCACAATGGGAATCTGGACGCGACGTTCGTCTATGATGGGTCACGCGTCATCTATGGCGCAGGTGCCCGCTACAGTGGGAGCGTGAATACAATGCATGGATATGCTTCGCCCGTCTCAGGACTCTGCGGCTATCGCCTGACGTTTCCAGGAGATGATCGCCTGCTTGGAAGCGATGTGATGAGTCTCGATCGTCATGGACCTGGTGAAGTGACTGCACGGGAACAGATCGGGTATTGGATCGCCGGACGTTTGGGCCTGCTAGCCGCGCATCGGCGATTCGTGCTGCTGGACGTGAATGGCCAACGCCGGGGAACAGCGTATGAGGATGCACAAAAACCGGGTGCAGATTACTTGGCGCAATGGTATCCGGGCGCTGATCAAGGGGAATTGTTCAAACTCGAGGTGTGGTGGCAGGAATCCTTGGCATCAGCCGCCTCAGATTATCGCAGTGCAACCCTCGCGGACTACCCGCGGGGCCAAGTGAAAAACCTGGCGCGGTATCGCTGGAATTTTGAGAAAGAACGCAGTCAGCCGGGGAGCCACGGGAACGACTATCAATCTTTGTTCACTTTGGTGGATGCCGTTGCTCCGATTCCCATAAACACAGCGGCTGTGGAGGGGCAGATGGATATCGAGAACTGGATGAGAACGATTGCTCTTGGCCGAGCGTGTGGCAACAGCGATACCTACGGTTACTACGCTGGGCACAATATGTATGCCTACCGACGTCCTGGGAGCCTGTGGCAATTGATCACCTACGATTTCGATTATCTTGCGGCAGGGTACGAAGATAATGACCCTCCTTGGCCTTCTTTGCTGGAAGGACCCGGAGAAGCACCGGAAATTGCCCGGATGATGGCGCACCCTCCGTTCTTTCGCGCCTATTTGCGCGGCCTGAAGGATGCCGCTGCTGGGCCATTGCAGGCGGCAGCTTACAACGCTTTCATGGACGAAACTAGGGCCGCGATAGTGGCCAATGACATCAGTGAGATTTATGGCCAACAGGTAAGGGACTATTTCACACACCGTCGCGATGCCATTGAGACGCTGCTGCCGAACTACGCATCGTCCTTTGCCATCACCAGCGGCGGCGGCCAGAACTTCACCGTCAACCAAAGCAGCGTGACGTTGGTCGGCATCGCGCCGCTGGAGGTGGCCACCATCCAAATGACCAGCGCGACCGCCACCGCAGGTGCGCTGGCATGGCTTGCTACGGGAACACCGCCGAAGCCAACCACTTGGAATTTACCGATCACCTTGGCAATGGGTGCCAATACGATCACCGTCCAAGGGAAAGACCGCTTCGGCCAGCCATTGCAACCAACGGCTACCTACACCAAAACCATTGTCATCACTCGTCAATAATTCATTCGGAGAACTTTCATGAAAACACACGTTTCTTTCGCCTTTGAACGCGCCACGCTGCTGTTCACGCTGTTAATGGCGATGGTCTTTGGCGCATCCGCCCAAAATAGTACGCCTGACATTGTTTGGAGCACGAACAACTATTACTTGGGAAGGCCGATTTCCAGCGTAGCATTCTCTGGTGACGGTAGCCTGCTCGCGGGTAGCTTGGCTCGTACTACGAGCGTCTGGCGAGTGAAGGAAAAGCTATTGGTGTCAACTCATGCATTAGGAGATTTAGGAGCTTGGACCTTGGCTGCCGCTTTGTCCCGCGATGCAACATTGCTCGCGATTGGTGGCGGAAGTGGGAACGCTTCAATACGACAGGTCTCAGGCGGTTCATGGCTATGGAATGGCCAGTTTTCCGGTACTGTTTACGGTGTAAAGTTTGCGCCTGACGGTGAGTCATTTTGCACCGCCACCGCCACTGGGATAATTGTCGCCACCCCCACTGGGGTCGGTTTACCGTTTGAGAATCCTCTCGGCCAGAATGGAAATGAACGCGGTGTTTTTGATGTCGCCTATTCGCCCGATGGAAAGCTTCTTGCCTCGGGCAATGATGACAACACCGCCAGCTTGTTTCACATGCCGCAAGGTGTGTTGTTTCAAGATTTGACCGGGCATTCTGGCAAGGTGACGTCGGTGGATTTCTCTCCAGACGGCTCGTTGCTGGCCACGGCGGCGGCGGATGGCTCGGCACGCCTCTGGCGGGCAACGAATGGAGCGGTGGTTCGCGTCATCCTGGGTGCGGGAGGAAGCGGCGTGCCGTTTGCAGATGGAAGTGTCGGAAGAATCAAATTCTCCACGGATGGCAGGTCACTGTTAACCTCATCCAACGGCACCCTGCGTTTTTGGCGGGTGTCCGACGGTCAGTTGCTCCTGACTTATACGAACCTTTGGGCGGGGCCAATCGCAGTCTCTCCCGATGGCAAACACTTCGCCTATGGGACGGATTCGATCTACGGCACCAACGCCGCCGTGGTGCTGGCGCGGTGGCCGCTGCTGGTGACGGGTGCGGGAGTGCGCACGAACGCCATGCACCTGGACTGGCAGGGCGGCACCGGGTTGTATGAAGTGCAGCAACGCACGAATCTCTCGATCGGGAATTGGGAAGCCATCGCTGGCCCGTTGACAAACACGAAGCTGGAGGTGCCCGCAACGAATCCGGCCACCTTCTTCCGCATCCGTTCACTGACCAACTCACCGTGAACGTCGCTAAACATTCGTATCCCTCTGGCACAGCTTCGCCGCGCTGGCCGTGGTGTTTGGATCAGCCTCCATCAGCCTGGCCCAGCAGCAGCCTCAAATCGTCTGGAGCACCAATGCCCATTATGGATACGTGACAGCGCTGGCGTTTTACAAGGACGGAACATTCCTTGCCAGCGGTGGCGTCGGCACAGGCCACGTCTGGAGAGTCAGTAATCGATCCATTGTCAGATCTTTCCCAACTCAGGAAGCGAAGCAGAGTGCTTTTGGCAGCGGTTTCCGCGCTGGCCCCCCAGAACGTTTTCAAAGGGTTCGCTGGAAATAGCTTGGAGCACCAATGCACACACACAAGTAGTCCAGAACTTGGCTTGTTCAAAGGACGGGACTTTTGAGAAGTGCGAGCAATGAACATACGGGGCGTGTGTGGCAAATCAACAATCGTGAATGACGGTCTGCGCGCACGTCGGGCTATCGGGCGGCACCGGGTTTCTCAAGATTTTGTGTAGCAGATACATTTTCGACCTCGGTGCTTCTGGCATCGTGGCTCCCGTGATGCGGTGATGCACCAAAGCTATGGCAACATTCGAGAGCCTCTTTCCCACGTTCATCCAGAAATGCGCCGAGCTGCACGAGTTGCTGCAAATCGTGGCGTTCATGCTGTTCACGGTCGGGACGATTCTGTTTGTCGTTCGCGGCCTCACGGGAAAGAGGCTGATGCTCTACCTGGTGCGCCTGATGATCCTCACGTCCCTGCTCGTGATGCTGCCGCAGTGGGGGAATCAAGTGCAGGCGTTGCTTCAAGATTCGATCCTGAGCGGCCTGGGCGTTGACCCGGTGAACGTGCATGACCAGTACAACGCGCTCCTCGTGGTCAAACGCGACACCGGGGCCGACCGCTCTTGGTGGGACATCTTGGGCGACCTCAACGGCCTTACCGTCGAGGTGCTGGTCTCGGGGATTCTCTGGCTCGTCGGACAGTTCGCCTCGCTGCTTCTGTTCTGGGCCTACATCATCCAAAAGTTCATCCTGTTCACCGGCTACGCATTGTCCCCACTCCTTATCGGCTTCATGGCGGTGCGCCCGCTCCGAGACATTGGCAACCGTTACCTCACGCATCTGGTCGGCGTGCTGCTGTGGCCGCTGGGCTGGGCCGTGGCCGCGCTCATAACGCAGGGAATTCTGGACTTCATGACCGATCCCTCGCTGAAGTTCATCGATCCCACCGCGACGTTCTATCAGTTGCAATCGTCGCTGGGTGTCGCCGTGCTCGCGTTCTGGATCGTGTTCAGCACCGTGGCTGCACCGCTCGTCATCCAAAAGGTCTTCACCTACGGCGCACTGGCGGGCGGTGAACTCATCGGCGGGGCGGTCGGCGGTTTTGTGCAAGCCGCCGACACCACCGCGCGGGCGGTGGCGCAGATGGCACCGTCCGGTCTTCCGCTGGCCACGACTGGCGCGGTAGGTGTGGCCGGGTTGCTGACTTCGCTTTCGACCGCAGCGGGTCAGGGCAACGCCGGGGCGATCCTCACGGCGGGAAGCGGCCTGCCCTTGCGCCGTTCGCGCGGGGGTGAACTCAATGATGTGACAGGCGATCAAGCCGTGCGGGAAATGATCGCCAAGTCCAGAGGGCAGCTTTAGCGAACGACGACGTTCCTCCAAGAGCAGAGCGTGGTCATCAACTGCCCGTGGCCGGTTACCGGAGAATAAAAATCCCTGCTCCCATGGCGCTCACGGCGCTCCAATTCAGCGTGAGTGAAACAAGTTCAAACATCGCGTAGCTGAATGGGTATGCGGCAAACCGTAATCTACGCTGAACGTGAACGGTTCCGATCTGGCAGGTGTGTGCTTCCATCCGCAAGCAGCTCGCTGCCATGAATCGGACATCGGGCATAGACCACGGAAGGGTCTTTCATGGAACACCCCGGCGAGACAATCTCGTATGGGGATGAATCATCTGCCGGACATCGCGTTACGCGCCGATCCGGTAAATCATTCATTATCGAGGCCAGCTTGGGTGGGAGAACATCGCCATTGGCATCCGCCCACAAGTGCGCACTCAGGCCAATTTGTTTCAAGTTACTGATGCAGGCGATTTGTTTGGCCTTCCAAGACGCCGCTTTAAGCCCCGAATTCAGCACGTAGAAAAATGCCACCGGCAACGCGGCAACAATCATCGCCAGCAAAAAGAGCCAGGGGTAAAGCAGGAGATGAAACCACGGCCAGCCAATCGGCGGAACGAACACCCCGACAAAGCCGCTGGCGACACCGAGAAGCATCAGGCCCAGGAACTGATCCTTACCCGGCCTAGTTGCCTTTTTTGGCAGTTGAAAGAGCGCCAGCACCAGCCAGAGCGCAGCGCCAGCCGAGAATTTCCAGAGGCTGTCAGTTGATGATGTGATTTGGGCCAGCAGATTTCTCAGACTCACCGGCTTTTCTTCGATGGCCTCGGTTGTTTGTGCAATCAGCACGGTGTACGCCCGCCGCATTTCGGGAGGATTGTTCGTCCCATGCAGCCGGATTTCCTCAAGACGAACGAACAGATCGGCAGCCTTCTGGAGACGGTCCAATCGAAAGGATGAGGTATAAAGTTCGTAGCACAAGACTGCGAGCAGACCTACACCAAGCAATCCCAAGGCCGTAAGAATCTTGGTTAAACTCGGCTTGTGAAAGTATTTCAGCAGTTCTGCAAATATATCGTCCATGCGCTCTCCAAAGGGCTATAAACGGTAGTTCTCCAGCAAGTCTCCCGGTCGCGGCGGGCGGAGCCAGTCGCCGGGCAGCTCGATGATCAAAGTGACAGTTTCTTCTGGTTCACCAAACTCGACCCGGAACATCCCGTCATCATCGTCGTCGGAAAGCAGTTCTCTGACGATGCCAGACATCCCGGCGTGCAAACCATCAGATTCAAGGTCGTGAGTCAGCACCACCACATCACCTTCCTGCACCGAGGACATTTCCTTCAATTCCTCACAACGCAGGCTTCCGCGCTGATGCTCAGGAAGCAATTCTGTTGCTGTAATCCACGCTGGCGGAAAAAAGGAACCGCCGCCCGGTGGAAAACCATGTGTGTGATCAACAAAGATAGCAGCAGCGCGAAGCAGATTTGAGGGGAGATTTAACGCCATGACTTTCTCAGCCCGCTGAATAATCCCTTCGGAAAGATCCTTCTTGTATTGGAGGTCGCGCAAGGGGGCGAGATGTTTCACGATTGCCAAGAACTCCTTTTTGTGAAGTTCAGCATCTTCTTGGATGGGCCAATTGTCAGACACGTCCATGTCAGGTGTTGTTTTCATGTGCATCGTTTTTCCAAGGAAATTTGCCAATCAACTTTTAAGCATGAGCGAGGCTAGGCTGTGGAATTTGGCAGGTCAATCGCCGCAACGCGCTCGGGAGCGGTCCCCGTTCCGCGCCCCCTGCGCATCGCATGGCGGGCGCGGTGTTTGAGTTCACATGGCGAAGGATTCCTTGTGTCGTCCGGCGGTGAACTGGATTCCGGCAACGGCGGTACCGTCTCACGAGTCGCCAGACCCGCGCTGGATTTGGCCTGATTGCAGACTCACGGGTGCAAGTGAGATGGTGGCGAACCACGCCACATTTGTGGAGCTAAACAATCCTCGGCGACCGTAACTTCTACTGGCAGTTTGCTGGCAGCACGGTGCTGAAACTGCCAGTCGATTTGCCAGTGGATCATTACGGAAAAGTTAACATAAATTAGTGCCGGTTAAGGTGAATTCTGGCTTGCCAAAACGCGGGATACACCTGATTCTATTGGCGATTTGAGAGCTAAATGACTGGTTCTCAAAGCCCGCCGGAGAAGGCTGAATGACGAGCTTGGGTCGTTAGGTGCTCCACGACATGGGAGCAGTCACACATTCCAAGTTTGAAGCGTTCGCAGAGGCGTTTGTGCGAACGTATTGGCAGACCATCAAGAGCGGTGCATTCTCGATGCCTCCACATGAGCCTGCGGAGCAGAGCATCGAGGTGTTGCTCTCCGAGGTTTCCCACCGGACGGAGTTTCACCGCGACGGCGGTTTGCACGAGCTTCACATGGAGAACGCGCACGGAGATTGGTGGCGGTTTTCATTTCGAGCCAGCGGCGGTCGTTGGGAGTTGATCGGAGCATCAGCCCGTTCGGAGAGCGCGATTCCACACGACCTACTTGGT
>JACCDS012447396.1_pt1 | contig 24625 bp, 18 predicted proteins | sample 7446441 | NCBI WGS metagenome assembly JACCDS01 (sample SAMN15323445, study PRJNA562643) | freshwater metagenome | isolation source: river surface water | place: USA:Blue River Watershed | collected 2017-08-17 | reverse complement strand
GTCAGATTGAAAGCGCCTTCCGCCAGATGCAGCAAGCCCGCCATATCGGCAAAATTGTGGTGCAGTATCCGCCAGCCTTACCGGTACAGCCGCGCCAGCAACAGCTGCAGCTGCGGCCGGACCGTTGTTATCTGGTGACCGGCGGCATGGATGGTTTTGGCCTTGCTACCGCGAAAGCATTGGCCGCCATGGGCGCAACGCAGTTGTTACTGTTAAGCCGTCGCGGCAGCCAAAGCCCGGACGCAGCCAGCACGCTGGCCGAGTTTGCCGCGCAGGGCGTCACAGTCCACGCACCGGCTTGTGATGTCAGCGACCGTAACGCATTGCAGCAAGTGCTCTGCGACGCCAAACAACAGCTAATGCCGCTCGGTGGCCTGGTCCATGCAGCCGCCGTCATTGAAGACAGCCTACTGCAAAACCTCAATGCCCAGACGCTGCACAAAGTGCTGGCCGCCAAGCTGCAGGGTGGTTGGTTATTGGACGAACTGACGCGGACGCTGCAGCCGGACACGCCACTGGATTTCTTTGTGGTGTACTCCTCGGCCACGACCTTGTTTGGCAACCCGGGCCAGGCCGCTTATGTCGCTGCCAACTATGGCCTGGAAATGTTATGTCAGACCCGTCGCGCCGCTGGTTTACCAGCCACTGCGCTGTTATGGGGCGCCATCGACGATGCCGGTTTCCTCGCCCGCAACAGCGAGATTAAAGCAGCACTGCAAAGCCGGATGGGCGGTCAGTCGGTCAGCACTGCACAGGCAATGCAGGCGTTATCTGAAGTACTGCAACGCGACTTGCCGCAGGCGGCGGTGCTCGATATTGATATTGCCGCCTTACAAAAATTCCTGCCGGCGGCCGCAGATCCACGCTTTGCCAAACTGCGTTCGCAACACAATACGCACGGCAAAATGGACCAGGATGCCAGTCAGCAGGACGTCGCAGCACTGCTGGCAACGATGCCGGTGGCAGAGGCGCAGACCTATCTGTTGTCGGTGTTAAAGCAAGTAGTCGGCGGAATTCTGCGTGCCAATCCGGACAAACTGGCCGAGCAGGTACCGCTGCAGGACCTGGGACTCGACTCACTGATGGGCGTAGAACTGGTAGTGGCGATTGAAAATCAGCTCGGTGTCCGTCTGCCGGTGCTGACTATTTCGGAACAACCAACGCTGCACAGTCTGGCGCAAAAACTACTAGGCCTGCTTAGTACTGACGCGGCACCGGAAGACGCACTCAGTGCCCAAATCCGCCAGGTTGCCGGCAGTCATGGCAGTGAGATCAGTGCCGCAGAGCTGCAGGCTTTGCAGCAAAAGCTGACCAGTCAGCCCCAGCAACGTTTGATCAAAGGATAAAGGCTGATGAAAAAATCTGTCGCCAGCCTGACCGGCGCACTGAAAGATAAACTGATCCAACAGGCACTGCAGCGTCAGTTGGCGCAGGTCGAACAAACAAGTTTGGAGCCTGCCCCGCTGCACAATGCTGCGGGTCCGGATCCGCGCACTGATTTCAGCCGCCACCCGGGTTACCAGCAATTGCGTATCTTGCATGACGGCGCCGCCCGGCTTGGTCTGCCCAATCCGTTTTTTAAACTGCATCAGGGCACAGCCGGCGCACACACCTGCATTGACGGCCAGCCACTGTTGAATTTCGCCAGTTATAACTATCTGGGCTGTTCCGGCCATCCAGCGGTGAATCAGGCGGCGATCGCCGCCATTACACAATATGGCACCTCAGTCTCCGCCAGCCGGCCAGTCGCCGGTGAACGGCCGCTGCACCGCGAATTAGAGCAGGCGCTGGCTGATGCGTATCAGGTCGACGCCGCAGTGGTGCTGGTCAGCGGCCATGCCACCAATGTCACTACTATTGGTTATTTGTTTGGCCCACGCGACCTGATTTTGCATGACGAGCTGGTGCACAATTCCATTATGCAAGGTTGCCAGCTCTCCGGCGCCACCCGGCTGCCGTTTGGCCATAACAACCTGGCTCAGCTACAGCAAATGCTGCGTGAACATCGCCACAACTATGAACGTGTCCTGATCGTCGTGGAAGGCATCTATTCGATGGATGGCGATTTTCCCGACTTACCGGCTTTAGTGGCATTAAAACAACAATATAACGCGCTACTGATGGTCGACGAGGCCCATTCATTTGGTGTGATGGGCGCGCGCGGTCTGGGTATTCGCGAACATTTTGACCTGCCAGGTCATGCCGTTGATATCTGGATGGGCACGCTGAGTAAAAGTCTGGCCGGCTGTGGCGGTTATATCGCCGGTAGTTATGCGCTGATTGAACACCTGAAATTCCTCGCACCAGGTTTTTTGTATAGTGTTGGCATGCCACCACCGGTGGCGGCTGCAGCACTGGCTGCCTTGCAGTTGATGATCGCAGAGCCGGACCGAGTGCAACGTTTGCAGCACAACGGCAAATATTTTCTGCACGCCATGCAGCAAGCCGGTTTTAATACCGGCCATGCCAGCGGATATGCCGTGGTGCCGGCGATTTTCGGCAGTTCGATCCGGGTCACCCAGCTGGCGAACCGGCTGCAGCAGCTCGGCATCAGTGTGATGCCGATCTTGTACCCGGCAGTGCCGGAGCAATCGGCGCGGCTGCGCTATTTTATCTGTGAAGGCCACACCGAAGCCGAACTGGACCATGCAGTTCAGTTGCTGGTTGAGGCCGCGCGCACATGAGTGCAGAACCGCAGATCCGCCAGCGCCGAGTGGTTTACTTGATGGGATTTGACCCACGCGGCAGCAGTTTTTACTATCAGCTGTTAAAACGCGAAGCGAGTCGCAGTAAAAGACGCAAGATGTCGGCGCTGACAATTGGCCCGTTGCAGCCGGGCGAACACTTCAGTCAGTGCGACTGGCAACAACAGCACGGCCCGACCGGGGATTACCGCTTTGCCGAAATGCTCGATTTGATCGAGCCGCATTTCCGGCCAACGCCGGGCGCCGGCTGGTGGTGGTGGTTGCGGATGAGTCAACTGATGCTGACCAATATTGCTTTGTGGCGCCCGCAAGGTCAGTCGATGCTGTTTAATTGTTTTATGCTGTACCCGGTGATCATGCTCGGGATCTTGCTGGCACTCTGTAGCGGCGTCGCATGCGGTCTGGCGGGTCTGGTGCAGCTGCCCTGGCTTGGCTGGTTGCTGTTACCGCTGCTGATGCTGCTGGCAGATCTGGGTTTACGCCGTTATGACCATAAACTTTATCTGCATTATCTGCTCGGTGATTTTTTATTCACCCATGCGGTGCTGAGCGCCTACTGGCCGGCGCTGGAACAACGGCTCAGCCAATGGGCCAGCCAGCTGGCTGACGATGTGCGCGCGCTGGGGCCTGACGGTGAGTTGCTGATTGTTGGCCATTCCAGCGGCGGATTATTAGCAGCAAGGCTGGCGCACCAGCTGCAACAACAGCTGGCGCCGGAAGATGCGCACAAATGGTCGTTACTGACCTTAGGCAATCAGGCCAGTACTGGTCTGGCAAACTGTGCCGGCCCGTTTCATCAAAGCGTCGCCGCGCTGACACGTGCGCCGCAGCTGCGCTGGCAGGAAGTGTTTGCGCCGCAGGATATTATCAGTTCAGGTCGGTTTGATGCCGGCGTGCTGCCAGGCGCTTTGAGCGGCAAGATCAAACTGCAATCTGCGCTGCTACGCGAAGCGCTGGTGCCAGAGGAATACCACAAAATGGTGCTGCAGTTTTTCACACTGCATCTGCAGTACTTACGTGCCAGCGGCACCGGATATGGCTTTGATTATTTTCAGTTGTTGGCCCAGTCTACACCGGCGTTTAGCTATCAGCCGCGTCGTGCCACGACAGGTTCAGCCGAATGATCGTCCAGGGGTTAGCGCTCGCCGCGCCATTCGGCCTGACTGATCCAGCCTTTTTGCAATAACCAGCCACAGATGCGGTCCACCAGAAAATCGGTGTGACCGCTGATCAGACAAAACCCCTGCAATCCAGCCTTGTGATGTTCATGATGGCGTCTTGCGCTATACATCAGCCCGATCTTTTGCAGCAAGCGGATCAGTTTCACCCCACGCCGCATTTGTTTGGAACCATGCACACAAGCATGAATATGATTGGTGTGCAGCGCGATGACCGAGCACAGCAGCAAAATAAACCACACTGAATCCGCCAGTAAACCGCTGGTCAGCGGCAACATCAATGCCGCCAGCGCCAGTAAAAATGCCGCTGCGGGGAAAGTTTCAAAAAAGAAGTGACTGTAAGTGAACTGCAGATAAGGCCGCACATTACGGTGGTGAATTTTAAAGCTGTAGACGATTTCTTCCAGCCAGCTGGCCTGTGCTAATACCTGCTGTTTCATCAGCTCAAATTCAGCACTGCTGCGATCGCCCTGATAATGAAACAAGCGTTCAAAGCCTTTGTGTTTGTCGAGTGGTCTGTAGTCCAGATAGATATGGATCAGCCCACTGTAAAAATCGGCATTAAGCCAGGCCAGCAGCGCCAGCAGCAACCAATACAGCAGCGGCGCGGCGCTGTATTCCGGCAACCATGCAACCCATAGCCACAGCGCGAAATACAGCGGGATCATGAATGGTTTCAAATTCGCAGGCAACTGATGACTCCATAATCTTGTCGTGCCGACCTGGTTAGTTTAACAGGCTCTGCTGAATGCCAAAATCCACTTCGGCCATTGGCTTATTTATGCTGCGCCAACAATGTCAGTAACAGATTGGCCAGATCATGCACCTCACGCTGGGCCACTGCCTGCCGTTGCAAGCCACTTTGTTGTTGTGCTGATGCCCAAATCAGATAGTCAGTACGATGACTGTCAAATTGCTCCGCCTGATACAACTCCGGCAAAATAGGTAAATGGTCGCCATACCAACATAACAAACCGGGCCGCGGCGATTGCTGCAGCGTGTCACATAAGATCTGCGCCATCTTGCCGGCATTCACCACATGACGCAGATAGGCGGTCAGCTCCTGCACCGATTTAGGCGGCAATGCAGTTAAGTATTTCGCCGGCTCTTCAATGCTGACTTTTTCTAGCTGCAAAGGCCCGTGGTTTTCCATCGTGATGACAAAGACAAAGGTCGGTTCGGTTGCCTGCTGCAGGATCTGCCAGACGCGCTCTGCCACTTCTTCATCACCGACATAATGGTTGTCGCTGTGATGACTGAAGCCTTTGCGGTCAATAAATTCATCAAAACCCAGATGCGGAAACACGCGGTCGCGCTGATAAAAACTGACCGGATACGGATGCACACAGACGGTGCGATAGCCTTCGGCCTTCAGACGGCTGGCCAGTGTGGTTAGCTGCTGGCGCGCCAGCCGCCGGTATGGATTAAACCGATGGATACCCTGCTCGCTGTTGGTGAGGCCAGTGAGGAAGGCAAATTCACTGCGCAGTGTATTGGCGCCGATCGCCGGCACCGCCAGTTCGCCGTGCAGCAGCGCATCGGCATTGAGCTGGTCAAACCAGCGATAACACTGCGGATGGATAGCTGGCCACAACCGGCGCGCATCAAAAAAGGATTCACTTTGCACCACCACCAAGTGCGGTTGTACTCCGCCCGGCTCCACACAGTCCAGCGGTTCGGCCAGCAACGCCAGTTGCCGTTCGGCCTTGGCGTAAGCGATAAAACCACCCAGCATGCCCATTTCAACCTGATCCAGCGTCGGATCAATGCCCACCAATGGCGACACATAATGCCAGCTGCCAAACATCAGTAGCAGCGTGATCAGCAGCAGGCTCAATAGCGGCCACGCCAGCTGCAGCAATCCCATTGGCGCTTCCAGTTGTAATGCCAGACCTACCAGCACCACCGGTACAAATATCGCTAGTGCCAGCCGGCCAAAGCCGAAAAACGGCAGATACAAACGCGGATGGCGGAAGATATCGACAAAATAATGCAGGTCCTGATAAACAAAAGGTTCATATAGCTGAGCCAGTTTAACGCGATTCACCACCAGCATCAGCGCCTGCCAGAACACGACCTGACTGGCAGCAAACCAAGGCCGGCGGAAGATCAGTAGTTCCACCAGATAAATCAGCAGCAGCACTGCCAAATGGCCAGCCCAGACCGCGCCTTTGCGACGCCACAGCCTGCCACCGGCTGGCAATAAACAAAACTCCAATACAAAACATAACAACGCGGCCAGGACAAAGGACTGCAGTACCGTTACACAAGATTCAGCCGTCACGGCCAGCGCTACAAAATCAACCACGATAATTCAACCAGGCCAGGATCCGCTCGGCCAGCCAGGGCCGGCTGAATCCCAACAAAAAACAACCTAAATTTAACGGAAACGGAAAACTGATGCGGGCATGATTGGCCGCCAGACCTCGTTTGATATAAGCCGCTGCACGCTCAGGTGGCCACAGCCACGGCTTAGGCCCCGGCATCGCCCTGCTCATGTCTGAGTCGACATAGCCCGGCATCACGACGTTGACCTGCACCCCTTGCGGTTTTAACCAACCCCGCAGACCTTCGCCATACGCTTTTAAGGCCGCTTTGCTGGCACTATAACTCGGCGTAACGGGCAAGCCATACCAGGCAGCCAATGAACTCATCAATGCGATCTGCCCCAGCCCTCGGCGGCGCATCGCCGGTAATACGGCATGTACCAGGGCAAAGCTGGCTTCGACATTCAGCTGCAGTAATTTCTGCACGTCGGGCCAGGTCTCACCGGCATCGTCCGGGCCATGATTAATGTTGATACCATGATTGAGGATCACCAGATCGAAATCCTGCGTCAGCAAATGGTCACACCATTGCTGCCGTGCCGGTTGCTCAGTCAGATCCAGTACTTCCAGCTCCACACTGCACCCTTGCTGTTGCAGCCAGTCCGCTTGCTGAGCCAGGATGACCTGGTTGCGGCCCTGCAAACACAAATGTCGCCCCGCAAGCGCGTAAGCTTGCACCAGCGCCTGACCAATAGCACCGGTCGCGCCGGTAATTAAAATCCGTTTTATTGCATCTTCGTGCATAATTCCTCCAGCGGGCTTTGCTCCCGGCACAATGCGGCCACACTTTGCGTCACCAACAAAGACAAACCAGGCTCCGCATATAAACTGCCATTGAGCTGCGTACAATGCCTTAGTACCGCTACGAACGCGGCCAACAGCGCCACTTCTGCGGCTTGACCCTGCCGCCAAAAATCAGCCAGAGCTCCCTGAAACGTCAGGCCCGGCAGACTGTATAAGGTCTTGCCTAAAGTCAGCACCGGACAGCCAGCCTGTAACGCCTGCAACCCGACGGTGCTGTTCACGGTGACCACACCAGCGCATTTTGGCAACCATAACGCCAGATCACCAGTTTGCACATAATGCACGCGGCCCTCTAAGCCAAGCTGCTGCACTTGCCGACGCAGATAAGCACCGTAGTTGACCCAGCCGGTATCCAGCGGATGGTTTTTTACCAGTAAATGACTGCCCTGCGGTGCATGTTGCTGAAAATTTGTCAGCACTGTGCTGATCAACTCACGCATATCATCAAAAGCGGAATGTTGCCGGATTTGTGCATCGCCATCTAGCTGCAACGGCAGCAGATACCAGTGTTTAGCAGCTAAAGCGGCAAATACCGGCGCATCCCGGCGAGCAAACCAACGCTGCGCCGGCAGGCGCCACAGATAGCCAAGATATTCTTGCGGCGCGGACTGCAATGCGTGATTGCGATAACGTGGATAAAACAACGGGTTCCAGAAATTACCGCAGTGATACAGCACATCATGCAGGGCACGCAGCCAGAATGGATTGGCAAATGTCTGCAAGACCGGCGCTTCTGGCCGCTCAGCTGACAGCAATGCTGCTGCTTGCAGATACCATTGCGGCGCTCGTGGCAACAACGAGTCAGCATTGACGCCTTCGCGCTCCAGCGTCACCCAATAAGGCCGAAAATAACCTTCTTCAAAGACAAAATTGCGCACACCGGCCGCGCGGCCAGCAAGTAGCGCTTGCTGATGCAGCGGCCGCTGATCGCCAAATAACACCTGGTCCGTCACGCCGTATTGCAGATACAGCTGCTGCAAATAAGCCGGCAGTTGCGCCGGCCGGCCACGAAAACTCAACACCGGTAACGGCCAGTGATACCAGCTATCACCAACATTAAAATTTAGCTTAATCACCTGATGGCCAGCAGCTTCCAAAGCTGTGGCCAGGCGGCGGAAAAATGGCGAGCAGACGCTTTGGAGCAGCAGAAAACAACGAACTTGCTGTCGCACAGTCTCAACCCGATCAGTCACGATGTTCGAGCACAATAGCCCGGATCAAATGCACCATGGCAGCGACAAACAGGATAAAAAAGCTAAACACCAGCCAGTTGTAAGTCCGCCGCGGTTCTGTTGAATACTCTGGCAGGCTGGGTTGTTGCAACACCGACACCTGTTTCAGTTTGCGCGAAGCCTCAACCCGAGTAGTTTCCAGTGCCAGCAAGGCATTAGAATACAGGTTCAGGGCAAATTCGGCCTTCAGCTCCAGCGTTTGATATTCCGCAGAGACTTTGTTCAGTGCATCACCACTTTCAGTAGCCATTTTGCGTTTTTCGCTGCTGATCTGCTGATTTAACGCTTGCAGTTCAGCATGAAACCGCAACATGTCCGGGGTATTTTTACTCTGAAATTTTGCCAGACTGCTGATCCGGGCTTCGAGCAAAGCACGCTGCCCTTCTAACTGACTGACAATAGTGGCAATGCTTTGCACAGAACCGGTCGGTGATACCAGACCATGCTGATTCTGATAGTCCAACAACGCCTGACGGGCGGCAAACAGGCGCTGTTCCAGTGCCGTCACCTGAGTTTCAATAAATGCGACTTGCTCAGCAGCGAGCCGCTGGCCCATCTGGTTCATATGCAATTCGCCTTCTTCCAGCAGTGCTTGGGCTATCTGCTGGGCCTTTTGCGCATCATAGGCCTGAACTTTCACGCGCAGCACCGCCGCATAATCGTCAAATTCAATACTGATACGACTTTGCATGTACTTCACAAACTTTTCCTGCGGCAAGTCTGCTGCAGATAAACGGGCAAACCAGTCAATATCGGTGCTGCTGTAGTGCTGACGCAGTGCCAGTCGTTGTTCCAATTTTTGTAAGATATCCACCGACTGCAAATGGTCTTTTAACAGCAGCAGATCACCAGAGCCACTGGTACCAGATAACAGTGAGCTGACATTAAACGCAGCCGGATTCACTTCCGGGCTTTGCAGCACGATATGGCTTTCCGACACATAACGGTCGGTCGCCACGAAACTCCAGTACAACGCCACTACCAGCACCGCGACGGCCGCCAATGACCAATGTGGTTGATCCTTCATAAATGTTTTCATTGTCCAATACTCTGATGATAATCGCGGATCGCGTCTTCCAGTTTGTCGTACCAGATGGCATTGCCATCATTTAACCAAATGCCGGCCTGGCACAGGTCTTTTAAAATACCAATGCTATGCGACACCATAATCAGACTGGCACTGCCCACTCTGGACCGAAACGCCTCTGTGGCTTTTTGTTTAAATGCGGCATCACCCACTGACGTGGCTTCGTCTGACAAATAGACATCAAAATCAAACGCCAGTGACAAGCCAAAGGCCAGCCGGCTGCGCATCCCGCTGGAATAAGTTTTCACCGGTTTATCAAACGCCGGTCCCAACTCGGCAAACTGCTGCACCTGCTGAATAATGCTGTCGAGATGCTGATTGCCACCATGCACCCGACCGACAAACTTCACATTTTGCCTGCCTGTCATTGAGCCTTGAAACCCACCGGTCAGACCTATCGGCCACGACACTTTACCTGTTCTGGTCACAGAACCCCGATCTGGCGTATCCATGCCGCCAATTAACCGTAACAATGTCGATTTTCCGGCGCCATTGCGACCGATCAACCCAACACTGACACCTTGTGGGATCGTCAGGTTGATGTCTTTGAGCACCCAGTCGCCACCAAAAGGGCCATGGTACCTTTTGTACAAATTGCGAATTTCAATCATTGCGCAGTCAGCCTCCGTTTATAACGGACGTGAAGCATCAACCCCAGCAACAAGCAATTGCAGGCCCATAACCACAGGTAAGTCATATCTATGGTGTAAGGCACGTGATAGGTAGAAAAGAAGCTGAGCCGGATAGTTTCAATACCATGCACCAGCGGGTTATACACCAACACTTCGCGCAGACCATGCGGCAAAAACTGTAATGGGATCATCGCACCTGATAACACATAAAGCGGAATAATCAATAGCGGCACCACATTGCCGCTTTCCGGCAGTATGGTCAGCCCAACGGAAAAGATCAGCGCCAAGCCGAAACCAAGACACCATAATGCCAGCCAAGCTTCCAGCGCTTTGAGCGCCTCAATCGGCCACAACGGATGCTCAAAAATATTCAGCAATAAGATCAGCAATAAGAAAATCGCGCTGCGCAACAATAACTCGACCAAAGCACGGATAAACACCGGGTCAAACGGGTGCACCTGACGGTAGGCAAACAAGGCCTGACTTGCATTGATCGCGTTCATGCTGCGGGTTAAGGCATCGCGAAACAAAAAAAACGCCAGGATGCCAAGCAGCAGCCAACTGACAAAGTCGGCGCCTGGAATTAACTGATTGCGGCCCACCAACTGCCGTACCCCGATCATCTCCGCGATATGCAGGATCGGCTCAATCACCAGCCAAGGCGCGGCCATCCGGTCAGCCGTAATACGCGCCATAATTTCCCGCATAAACACCGCATGCCAGACATGCCAGGTGACCTGCAGGCAACTGCGTTGTTGCATGTTACAAATCCACCGCGACTTTTGCCGCCACAGCCACCTGATACAGAATTTGAGTAATAGAGGTAGCCAGTTGCAGATTTTTCGTCGTCACTGCCGGCAACACAATAATTTCATCACCTGGTAGCAACTCAACATCATCGGCTTTACGCACTTCACCGTTTGGCCTCACCACCAGAATATTGTCATCGTCGGCATGTTGACTCAAACCACCGGCCGATTCGATATAGTCCTGAACCGTTTTGCCACGAATAAATACACTGGACTGTGGAATATACACTTCACCACTGACCAGTATCGCGTCGGTCCGCGGCGGCAAAGTGATGATGTCGCCATCCTGTAAACGTAAATCCTGCAGTTGGCCTTTGTCACTTAATACCATCCGGCCGTTCGGTTTCACTTCACGGACCCGCTCGACAAACTGACTAATCAGTTCGGCTTCACGCACCCGGATCGCCGATTCTTCAGCCGTTGATGATGGTGCGCCTAAATAGGTCGTTTCCAGCCGGCGTAAACTGTCTTCCAGCGACTGACGCTGGCGCTCAGCCACACTGAGCCGGCGCAGTGACACATTGGCATAATCACTGGACTGCGGATCTACCGCCACATTGTTCAGCAATTCTTTTAGCGTGGTGTTTTTCGGCACAACAAAATGTGAACGTCCCTGATAACTGCCTTCGAGTTGGATCACTAACATATCAGCGCGCTGGTCGGCGACAAACTGGATATCATCACCGTTGCCAACCTGAGTCGTCGCCAGTGTGTCCAGCGACAGATACTCAGCCACAGGCTTACTCTGCCGACTGCCACGCAACAATGCATGGGAGGCGGTCGCATTCAGTTGTGCCAGTTCCATCAGCGTTTTGCCGTATAAAGCGGTATTGGTCAGCTCGTACTGATAGGCGCGTCCGACATTGCCACTGACCGTCACCACAGGGCCCCGACGTTCCACCATAATGGTATCGCCGTCCTGTAACTGACCATGGAGCAGCTGACCTTTCAGAATAAAATCGTACAGATCCATTACGGCGATTTGTTTTTGCCGGCGCATTAGTTTGATTTGGCGGTAGCTGCCGAGTTGTTCATCAACGCCACCAGCCTGATCGAGGAAATACAACACGGAATCAGACGGGATCCCGGCATAACGCCCAGGTTTTGCGACAAAACCTGCCACATAGACCGCCACAGGTTGCACGCCTTGCAGGTTGGTATAGACCTGCACACTGCCTGGATACACTTTTGTCACTGCGTTACGCACAATTTGTTCCAACTGCTGATGGCTAACACCCATCACCATCACTGGACCAATTGTCGGAATAAATATATTACCTTGCGCATCCACCGGCAGGATCCGGTCAATTTCTACCGCGCCCCAAACCCGTAAAGTGATTTGATCACCAGGTAGGATTTTGTAATCCGGGTTCAGGCCATCTGCGCGCATGCCGCGAAAACCACCGCTGAACAGTTCAGCGCCGAAAGGTTTGATTTTTTTCTGGTTAGCGGCACTATCTGCGCCTTTTCCTATGGTACCTGACTTCCAGTTGGTCGGGCTAACCGGCGGCCGCAGGTCTGCCACAGCTTTGACCGCGCTCGCGCGCTGCTCTGTCGGGAGATCGCCAAAACTCTGAGCGGTCACTTGGGTCCATGGCAACACACAGCAAAACAGAGCAAAAAGAGTGGATCGAAACATCTGCACTGATTCCTTGCAAATCAAAACGGAGAATTATTGGTCTTGCTGACTGAGCAGCCGTTGTGCAGCCCAACCAGCCTGCTGATAGTCGCAAATCAATGCGAGTTGTTGTCCGACTTCTGCTTCCAGACAGACGCGACCGGTTGCGGCGAAATAACGTTTCCGGATTAGCACTTCCGCTGATGGACCCCAAGGTGATTCTGCCAGTATCAGCCGCTGCCCTTCCAGCGCGGCGGCTAAATCAGCGGATGCTGACTGACCGATATACTGCCGGGATTCAGCCGGTTGCTGAGGCGCCTGTGATACCAGCTGACTACAAGCCCCGGATAACAGCCCCAAACTCAGAATCCATATACGGCTTAACATGCAGCAGTTCCCTTGAAATCGTTGAATTGACATTAATTTATCACAGAGCGACGCCGACACCCAACCTTTACAATTAAAATGGGGACAACCGTAAGTACCATTCCAGCAAGCGACGCCACCAAATCGGTTTGGCTACTTCCTGCTGACGCTGCTCGGCAAGACACGCCACTATATTTGAAGCTGTAGTGTAACCATTTGATTTTGGATGAAAATACATTGGATAAATTAACAATGCACCCGCAATTAACTGCGCCAGACTAAGTTGACGTTGCCGGCGGCTGAGCGGCAACCAATCATTGGTTAATCCCCAGCCCGCATAAAACGGCTGACCATAACAATACACTGATACCCCACGTAACAACGCTTCAAAACCGGTCAGCGACGTCATGGTATGTACTTCGTCAACCTGCGTTAACAAATGCGCCATATCTTCGGCGAGCACTATTTCATCACAATATTGCAATGCATGGCTCTCGGTTTGCCCCGCTTTACGCAAACCGGCCTGAACATCCGGATGTGGTTTATACACCAGCCATGCTTGCGGGTTATGCTGCCGGACTTGCGCCAATAACTGCACATTACTGCGGATCTGCGGCGAACCGAGTCGGATCGACGCATCTGTTTCCACCTGCCCCGGTACCAGCAACACTTTTTTATCCACAGGCCGCTGCCAACTGCGACTCCCAAGATTGTATTTGGTGATCTGGCTTTGCAGCAACATTTGTTGCAAAGCCAACGCTTGCTGTAACTGCTCTGCAGTGAAATCAGTCTGACTAAGGATCTGCTCCAGCAATGACGGTACCGAGCTGTCGTAATAGATCCCGACCGGATCAAACACCCAGGACAAGGGCCGCTGCAGCGCCACGCCAAGTCCAACGGAGCGGATAAAACCATCCTCGACACGGATTTGGCCGGCAGCAGCCGGATAGCGGCTCCCCCAGCTCAGCCAGCGGGCGGCAGCAGGCACCTGGGCCGGCTCCTTAACAAAATGCAGCCGGCTACCGCGAATAAACTGGCGCAACAGGTATTTTTTCCACCAGGAAAAACCAACGGCATACAGCTCGGCCGGTAAACGCTGTTGCTGCTGGCGTTGCAAGGCCAGCCAATCAATCAAACGCTCCACTTCGCAGCATTGGCCGCTTTCAGGGTCAAGATAACGCGGGTAACGCACTAAAGCGGCATATACCAGTTGTAACAAATCAACCGGTTGGCGGCGCGCTGGTGGTGCCAACGCATCGGTGGTCAGTCCCCAGCCGGCATAAAACGGCATACCAAAAGTAAACACCGGTTTTTGCCACAACAGCGCCTCAAAACCGAGCTGCGAAGTCACACAAAACACGGCGCTCGCATGCGGCAACAGGCTGGCCGGATGGACATCTTCGGCTAACAGCACCACTCCTTGCTGTTGTAATTCAGCCAAATCAAAATGGCCGGATTTCTTGCCGGCCATCACGTCTGGATGCACTTTCAGTAAAATCGTATGCTGAGGGAATAAAACCTGCGCTTGCTGTATCATCAGCTGGAAACTGGCGGCAGACGCCTGACCAAAAGCAATGGAAGCATCGCCCAAGGTCTGATCAGCGACCAGCACAAAGGACGCAGGGAGTACCCCGCTATAGTCGCGGTTATGGTTGTATTTGGATACCCGCGCGCTTTGCCAGCGCGCCAGCAATGCAGCCGAGCGCGCCGATTCAGCTGGCGTTAACGGCATACCGATAAGTTGTTCCAACCTGGACGGTTGGCTGGCATCATAATAAATGCCAATATCATCCAGCACTAATGACAAAGGTTCGTCTTGGTGACCAAGACCGACTGAGCGTAAAAAGCCATCTTCTAAACGCAACAGTGGCAAATGATGGCGATTGGCGTAAGCTTCAGCACGTTGGGCAGTCGCCTTGCGGCCCCAGGCCAGCACCACACTGGTTGCGACAGGTTTAACGGCTGTTTTCCAGAAAGGTACATATTGAACAGCACCTGCTAATAAACCTGAAACTGAACTAAGATTCGCGATACCGGCAGAAGTAGTCAGCAGAGAAGTAGAAGACAATAATATGGGCGGGATTTGGTGGCAAAACATCCAATTTCCTGTAACAAGCGCCTAATTACATTGAAAATCAGGTATGTCGCATGGTCAGCAGTGTCAATATTGTTTACAATAATCCGTTTTCAAATGAAATGGAATGAATTTTGAAGAAACTCCGCTTCGCATTTGTCGCGTTCAGCAACAGCAAGGATAAGTTTGTTGCCGATCCATCCTTTATTTACCGATGCGAAAATCTTGCTTTAGCACTGCGAGCTGAAGGTCATCATGCCGATTTACTGCACTATAGTAGACTGACCACTTCTGAACATTACGATCTGGTTTTTTTTCATCGGCCGAAACGCCGTTTTGGCCTGAGTTATCTGCTGCACCGGCTCCATCGCAATGGCACTGTCACTATCGCCGATTTTGACGATTTGGTATTCGATCCAGCGGTCGCCTATTTAAGTCCTGGTGTACTGAATTCGTTAGTCACGCTTAAAAAAACTGAACAGATGTTCAGATCTCATGCCACTGCGCTGAAAAAATTTAATCTAATCTCAGTATCAACCATTCCGCTGGCCAATGCGGTCAGCCGCCAAGCTCCGCATGCCAAAGTGATAGTAATGCCAAATACCGTGCATTACAGCTGGTACAGTGCCATCACCAAAACTTTGCCGGTTGAACACTGGAATCTGACCTATTTCCCCGGTACACGTAGTCACGACCGTGATTTCGCTATGATCCGCCAACCACTGGAACAGTTTCTGGATGAACATCCGTCGATTAAACTGCATATCACCGGCGTGTTGGATTACGAGCTACGCTGCCGGCCACAACAGCTGGTGCAGCATGAAAAGCAGAAATTCAGTAAATACCACAAGTTTGTGGCACAAAGCTGGGTCAATCTGGCACCGCTGGAAGCTACTCTTTTTAACCAGCATAAGTCTGCCATCAAGGCGATTGAAGCCGCCTATTGGCATGCGCCGACACTGGCAAGTCCAATCCCGGACATACACAGATTGCAAGGCTGTGGTGCCGTATTGGCCGACGATTTGAACAGCTGGTACCAGCAACTGACCAAACTGGCAGAGCCCGAATTTTACATTTCTCAAACGCAAGGACTGCGTGAAAGACTGCTAGCGCATAGCAGAATTGAACATCAGACCAGCCAGTTGATTAAGGCGGCATTGTTTCGATGACCGTTGTTCAACACTGTTGGTCGCGTGCCTTGTCGTCGAAGGACGATGAGACATTAAGTGTATGCCGGCAACAAGCCATTACCGCGCGACAGCAGGGTATGTATCAACCGACGACACTACGCTACTTTCACCGGGTCTGGCAGCAAAGCGGTCATGCAAAAGACTGGCTGCAATACCTGAGATTCAGACGCGCGCTTGGCTATCCGCTGACGGCGCAACGTGCCAAGGCAATCACCTCACTGCTGCAAGCGCCATGGTGGATGCGCTGGAAATATGGTGTGTTACCGGCAGAACAACGCCAGTTTGCCCAGTTGTTGCAGGAATATCAGCAGCAACTGCCGGAGCAATCAAACTGGCTGACAGCACAATTACAACAGCAGGACCAGCTGTTGCAAAACTGGATGCAACGTTGCCGACAAGCTCATCGTATTGCAATTGTTGGCAATAGTGGCAGTCTGGCCGGCAGCGGTGCCGGCGCTCAGATTGACCAGGCAGACCTGGTGATCCGTTTTAATCATTGTTTCAGCGACCATACCAGCGCAGCAGATGCCGGGCAAAAAACCAACATTTGGGTGGTTGCCCCCGGCTTTCGCGGTCCGCAACAACAAACCAGCCTGACGATCCTGTCAGGTCCGGCCATGCTATGGCATCAGCAACAATTTAGCTATTTGCAGCAGGTCAATGCCCCCTTGTTACAGGTGCCGCTGGATTGCTGGCGCAAGATGGTCCGACAGTTTGCCGCGCCTCCGAGTGCTGCGCCATTAGTCACGCAGTTATTGTTGTCTCAGGGTGTAAAACCGACACAGCTACAGCTGTTTGGACTGAACCCTGCCGATAGCAGCCGCTACCATTTTGCCTTACCGGCGCATCAGCCCAGCCCTCGTCATCACTGGAAAGCAGAACAACAATAGTGGCAACAGCTGCGTGATTTGGGAGCGCAATAATGTCCTGGCAAGCTGATATCGTCAGGCTTGGCTGGCAGCTGACAGTCACCTCGGACAGAACCCGCTTACAGCGCGTTACCTCCATCAGTGGCTGGTTTCGCCTGACCGTCAGTGCCGACAACCCGGTCAGTCTGCATTTACCCGGTTTGCACTGCGATATTGCCTTACAGCCGGATTCTGCAGACCGTTACCTGCTGATTTGGTATTGTACCGGTGTCCGTGATCTGAGCATCCAGGGGGCAGATCTCCGCCAATTGTCACTACAGCAGTTGCCAGCTTGGCGGGCATATTGGCTGTTGTTCTGGCGGGTATGCCAACAAACCGGCATGCACCGGCAGCGATTATTTGATCTTTGTGTGGCGCGCTACAAACGCGCCGGCATGCAACAAGTCCGGCGTAAGCTGCTCGAAGCGCACCAGCCGTTCCTGCCGGCACTGTTGACCTATGAGCAGCCATACCAGCAATGGCAAAAAAAAGCGCAGCCACCCACTGCATCACTGCAAATTCAGCCTGTTTCACTGATATTTGTCATGCAGCCTGATCAAGCCGGACAGTGGCGAGTCAGCCTGCAATCGTTGTTGAGCCAGACCGATCCAAACTGGCAGCTTTGGCACGGCCCAGCGACAACACCAGCATCCACTCTGTCAGCAGAGCCTGATCCACGGGTTTTGCAACAACACCAGCTGGATCCTGCCGCATATTACTGGCCTCTGCGCGCCGGCGACTTATTATGCCCGGATACAGTCCGGTTACTGCAGCAGGCACTGGCCGCAAAACCCCAACTACAGATCCTGTATAGCGATCACGACGAGCCTGGTTTTGACGGTTGTGAGCGTCAACCGCAATTTAAACCGGCGTTTTGCTACGACAGTTATTTAAGCCGCGACTATATCAGCCCGGCAGTGCTATATCGCGGATCGCTGCTGCAACAGCTGCCGATCGATTTCTGGCAACAACAGCCCAGCTTACAACTGGCCCGTACGCTGCTGCAGTTGCACGAGCCAATATCGGACCAAATCATGCATTTGGCCTGGCCGCTGTTGCAGCTTGCCTCCCCTCTGACTCCGCCTGCGGAGCAGGGATTGTTGGCAGAGCTGCGGCAACAAATGGTACAGAAACAAGAAGGATTAACCTGCTCGGTCGAGCCACAAGGATCTGAAGGTTTCCGATTGCGTTATCCAGATGTACAAAAAGTTGCAGCAGCCCACGTTCAGGACGCCGGCGCTGCAAACCCGCAAGTTAGTATTATTATTCCGACCCGCGATCAGCTGGCGCTGACCCGCGCTTGTGTCGAGTCCGTGCTGACACAAACCAGCTTCCGCAATTTTGAAGTGCTGCTGGTGGATAATCAGAGCTCAGATCCGGACACACTGCGTTGGTTCAGCACCATCGCCGCACATCCGCAGGTGCGCTTGCTGCATTTTGACGCCGCATTTAACTACTCAGCCATCAACAACTTCGCAGTGGCGCAATCGCAAGCCCCTTTTGTTTGTTTATTAAATAACGATACTGCAGTGATAACCCCGGACTGGTTGGACGAAATGCTGCAGCATGCACAGCGCCCACAGATTGGTTGTGTTGGTGCCAAGTTGTTATTTGACGACAACACAGTGCAACACGGCGGTGTGGTGCTTGGATTATGGGGATTGGCCGGTCACAGTCATAAACACGCACTGTCAGATGCTGGTGGATACCAGCAACGCCTGGCACTGGTACAGAACTACAGCGCAGTGACCGCGGCCTGCCTGCTGCTGCGCCGCGAGCTATTTTGGCAGGTCGGCGGCCTGAACGAACAAGCACTGACAGTGGCGTTTAACGATGTGGATTTATGTCTGAAGATTCAGGCCGCCGGCTATCGCAACCTGTGGACCCCTTACGCGGCACTCTATCACTTCGAATCGAAAAGCCGCGGCCGCGAAGACACGCCAGAGAAAAAGGCACGTGAGCGCGCTGAAATCAATTACATGCAACAAACCTGGCCGACACAAATCGCTGATGACCCCTGCTACAGCCCACATCTGACACGACAGCGCGAGGACTATTCGATTGCGGCAGATGAACCCGCTTCGGTTGTCGGTATCGTCCGCTAACGTTGCAAGATATCGTAAACAACCAACAGCAGGGACGCCAAATACGACGCCCCAATATTCCATCACATCCAACAACGATGCGCATCCGTTAGCCGGTTGATGAACTCTCAAGATAATCTTGCAAAATTGTGGCTGCAGGCAGCGCCGCGGTCGAAGCTTTAGACGCTGCGGTTGCGACTAAAATGCTGCGGTCAGCAGGCGTCATGGCATCGAGTTTTTGTTGCAACACCGATTTCAGCCGGTATTTAAACACCGGGGACCGCAGCACGTAACGCGCGTTGGTTTGACTTACCAATACATCGGGCTGCAACAGCTGACATAGCTCTTCATCGATACTGCCTGAAGTATGAATAAAAGTGATCTGGCGGAAAATCCTGACCAGATACTCCAACATGGTATAACCCGACGACGACGCAAACATCAGACAATGTTTGTCTACCGCAGCAGTTTGGTTTTCAATGACCATAGCGCGCCCAAAGTTAGGTAACGCATTGTCATATTTAATAAATTTATGGTGGAAAAAGGTGGTCAGAAAAAACTCTTCAGTAAAAATTGGCGGGTAAATTTTATTGCCGAGATCACCGATACTCTGCCGTCCCTGATACTGATCATGCTGAAATAACAGCTCCAGTGCAGATTTGTCGTAACCCAGCTGCTCAGCTACTAATACTGACGCAATTTTGCCGCCAAAAGCCGACCAGTGGGTATCGTTCAGGCGGAAACTACGAAGCTGTGTCTGCCTTAACTGCTGCACCGGATACACCAGAGGAAAATTGGCTGGCGCCATCGCCAGTACCTGTTCAACCGCAGTGACATCGGCTTTGGGGTACGGATAGTGTTCCGGATACACCGCTTCTTTTGATGGCGCTATTAATAACGCATGCGGAATATGCAAGCGCTGACAAAAATCCTGGCTCTGCTGCAGATAATTCTGCCAGCCCGCTTTAGTTTCTTTACTCAGTAACAATCTGCCGGTGTGTTGTTCCACACTCTGGTTAGTATCATTGTCGAGAAACAACCAATTGTCGGTGCCAAACAGTACCTTAAATTCACCACAAACCTGGCCTTGCACCAATACACAGCTGAAATCAACGCTGACAATTCCCAGTTCAAATTCGGCACTGTGCAGCGCAGCGTGAAAAGCAAAACCGCAATGTAACTGCGGGTGGCCTTCGGCCTGCTCATGCAGCACACGCTCGATCACATCTGATCTTTTGTTCGCTAACGGAAAATAACTGATTTGTTCACCCTGTTTGAGGTAAACCTGTGTCCCTTGCGGTGCATGAAACAGCCAGCCCTGAAAATACACCCCACTATCACGGAGCTCAGTCATGGTTGCAGCCTGTTCAACTGCCGGAAAATCTAAACACCACCGAATGTGACCTGACGATGCAGGCGGCATCTTTGTCAGCGAAATATGATATGAACTCAAAACAACACCTAATTAACAGAAACACACTGGCGGCTGGAAATACGCTGCATCACCGCATCAAACACAATCTGATGGCCAGCGTCTGTCAGATGCACGCCATCCCCGGCATTATACTTCGCGGCAAGATTCCCTTCTGCATCGACAAGCTGCTGATAAACATCAACATAGCAGGCACCAACCAACGGCCGGAGTATAGAATCCAGTTCGAGTAATTTTGCCTGTTGTTCTTTGGCGATGTTTCGGGGCTGAGCCGACAACATCAATACCGGGATGTTCTTTTGCGCAAATTGCCAACGCAACAGCAGCAGGTTGGCGGCAGCTTCAGTCACACTGTAGCCCACGGCAATGTCGTTACTCGGATACGACAAAATGACCAGATCCGGTTTATATTCCAATGCCTTTTCGAGGTTATGCTCAGGTGCAGTTTTTGGCCGGTCGCTGCTGACCACACACGCCGAACTAAGCGCCTGATAAGTCAGATCGCCACCCCGCGCGATATTGTGAATAGTTGCCGTGGCGGCCACTGTGGATTTTTTTAACAACCCAACCCAACTTTTTTCCGGCGCAGATGCACCGGCACCAAAAGCTGATGATGAGCCCATCACCACCCAATCAGACGGCGGACTTACCGCCCAGGGCAATGTCTGCGACAACTTCACCTTAAAACCACCACAACTGACTTTGGCATTGCTGAACGGTGGATCTGCCGGCTCTGGTGGTGCTACAACATCAGGTGCTGACGTAGAACCCGAGCCACAAGCGCTGAGCCAGATGGACAACGCCACTACTGTTATCCTGCGCAGGATTTTCATTTGCATTTACATCTCCAGGGAGTTGTTGCGCCATATCTGTAAAATGGCGCAACATCTCATAATTCAATAGAAAAGTCGTCTTTGGTTCTGGTCAGGTGTGGATTGTAATAAGGATCTGCGGCGAGCTGCCGCTGCCAGACCGTCATCATATAATCCACTTCGGCTTTAAATCTGGCCTGCTTTTCCGGTGTATCTTCAGCGCCGCGACTGACCGATTCATGGTGGTAAAGCTCGGCATACGGCGTCCATAGATTACGATAGCCAGCCTCACGTACCTTTAAACAAAAATCGACATCGTTAAAAGCCACTTTCAACGCGGTTTCATTTAATCCGCCAACCTGCTGGTAAATCTCTCTTTTCACCAGCAATACAGCAGCAGTTACGGCCGACAAGTTTTGCGGGCAGACCAGCCGGGCAAAATAGCCAAAAGCGCTACGTGGATACATTTTGTGTGAATGGTTAGCAACACCACCAATCCCCAAAACGACACCGGCATGCTGGATCAGATTGTTGCTGTAATACAGCTTCGCACCGACACAACCAATGTCAGGCCTGATGGCGTGGCTGACCATTTCCGTCAGCCAGTCTGGGCTTATCACTTCAATATCATTGTTGATTAAGCCGACCAGTTCACCATCGGTTGCACTGACACCAAAGTTATTAATCGCTGAGTAATTAAACGGATAATCGTACGACAGCACTTTAACTCTGCGGTCTTGCTGAGTGATCTCGGCAAAAAACTGCAAGGTCTCATCTTCAACACTGCCGTTATCAAGAATGACAATTTCGTAATTGGGATAACTGGTTTTTTCCAGGATGCTACGCACCGCAACCTCAACCAATGAACAACGATCTCTGGTCGGGATCAACAAGCTGACTTTTGGTGCATGCACCGGGATAGGCCAATATAGCCGATAGGTATTTGGCACAATCCCGGCTTCAACCCGGATCCCGGCAGGCCCTTGCACCGCAAAATAATCAGTCAGCGCTTTGATGCCTGCCAGCGTTGTGTAACTTTTCTCTCCAGATGCCAAGGCTGTGGAGCCTTCCAGCATCCGCCAGTGATATAGAATCCGTGGAATATGATGGATCTGATCATGCCGGACATGTGGCAGACAGCGCAGCAACAAATCCTGGTCCTGTGAACCTTCAACACCAGCTCTGAAACCACCAATTTTTTCAATCAGGCTACTGCGGTATACCCCCAGATGCGACACATAGTTCTGGGCGAAAAACAAATCCGGATTCCAGTCACTTTTAAAGTGCGGCTCGGACCGCCGCCCCTGCAAATCAATTTTATCTTCGTCACTGTAGAAAATCTGACCATCCGGGTATTGATTGATCGCTTCTGCCATAAAAAACAGCGCATCTTGTGCCAACAAATCATCATGATCAAGTAATGCAATAAAATCGCCGCTGGCTAGCGCAATAGCAGAATTCGATGCGCGGGAAATATGACCATTTTCCACACGTTTACACACTTTGATACGGTGATCCTTCGCCTCGTATTCCTGCAGTATTTCCATCACATGTGGTTTTGGCGAGCAATCGTCAGCGATGCATAACTCCCAATGCGGATAAGATTGCACCAATACTGAATCGATACATGCTTTCAGGTACTGTGCGTCGGTATTGTAAGTGGGCATGATGACACTAAACAGCGGCCTCGCATCGAATGAATCTATCCGCTGTTTAACCTGCACTCTGGTTGGAAGACCAGGCTGTTCTTTGTGACTGATCCAGTGTTGATAACCGAGCCTGCTGTTACTATCACTGACAAGCGCATGATAACGCTGATACAACGCATCTAAATCATCCAACTGAATGACCGACAAATCCTGCTGGTATTTCGATAAATATTGTTGGAAGTACAGCCTTAATGCTGAAGGATCTGCGGGAGTAAGATTGAACTTGGCAAGTTCAAACTTTACTTTGATTTCAACCGGGTCAAACCGAAGACTCCTGGCGCTTGCACGTAAATAAATAAAACGCGACGACTCGGCATTAAACGGCACCGGAAAATTAATGCAATCAGCTTCGTTAAAACCATCACCATAATCGATATAGAGTTTACTGCCTGAACCACAAGCTCCGGCCGCTGCATTAATCTGAAGTTCAAATAAATAATAACCGGCAGGTAAGCTTTGCTTTGAGAGATCAAAATGAAACTGCGGGTCCTCATTCAAAGACTGCCATTCGCCCCGCCCCAGTTCTTTAACGTGAATGGCACTAGACATAAGCTCTGCAGTCAATAAGGGCCGCGTGTCCACAGGTGCCATAATTGGCTGGGTATGAATAAGATAATGCAAAAAAGCACTGCCTTGAACCGCAGGATTTGCAGCTAAATATTGGTGACAGCTGAAGCCGGGGCCAGGATCGCGTTGTAATACACTACCGATCAACAAATAGCGCATCGCAGGGGACATTCCGGTCAATGGTACATCAGGAAAGCGTCTTCGGTACCAGCTGGCATCAAACAACGCAGAATTTTGCAGCAACTGCAAAAGGGGTTTAGTCACAACCATAAATGCTATAAATCCACTAATTGATAAGCCGCCGCCAACTGCCGGCTAAAATGTTGTCCCGTAAATTCCTGTTGCGCATAGCGCCGAGCCGCATTCGCAACCTGCAATAACCGCTGCGGCTGCGCCAACAATTGCCGAACCAGCAATAACACCCCTTCTATATCAGCAAAAGGCAGCAAAAAACCATTTTCACCATGTCGGATCAACTCCGGCAGCGCGCCCCAACGATAGGCAATGACGACTCTTCCTGCCGCCATCGCTTCCAGTACAGTCCGACCAAAAGATTCCTGAAAATGCGATAAGTTCAGCACAATATCAGTTTGCTGCAACGCTTCCGCCGGGTGTTTATAGTAAGCTGCCAATTCCAGGCAGGCTGGCAATTCGCCCTTTGCCTGTTGCTGCATCAACTGCTGCGTTTGCTCGTTATCCGGGCCAATCAGCAGGCATTTTATCGGTAACTGCTGTTGTTCTGCCTGTCTTGCCAGCGCAACAAAATCTGCCAGGCCTTTTTTTATCGTATTGCTGCTAATCAGCGCCAGTCGCAACTCAGTGGCCGGTTGTAACGGCGCGATCGCAAACTGGTCACAATCGATCGTATTCGGCACTACCGCAATCTGACGACAGCCCGGATACTGACTAGCTGTAAAGGCTGAATTGGCGATCACCAGATCTGCAGATTGCTGCACATGTACCAGGATTTGTTCCGGCGTTGCCGCCATAGCCCGACAGAGATCCGGATCCAACGCCGGTAATTCCCGCACGTGCAGCGCAATTTTAATGCCCAGTGCTCGGGCTGCGACTAACACTTCGTGATGCACCAG
>JACCDS010513035.1_pt1 | contig 24652 bp, 23 predicted proteins | sample 7446441 | NCBI WGS metagenome assembly JACCDS01 (sample SAMN15323445, study PRJNA562643) | freshwater metagenome | isolation source: river surface water | place: USA:Blue River Watershed | collected 2017-08-17 | reverse complement strand
GCTACCTTGTAGGTTGGGTTGACACACCGTGGGCGGGATCGCCGCTCACAGCGCTGCTTCGATTGCACGACCGAGATCGGTCGTGCTGGCCTGGCCGCCGATGTCCGGCGTGCGCGGCCCGCCATTGGCCGGATCGAGTACAGTCTCGATCGCGCGCAGGATGGCGTCATGCGCGTCGCGGTGGCCAAGGAAATCCAGCATCATCGCGCCGCACCAGATCTGGCCGATCGGGTTCGCGATGTGCTTACCGGCGATGTCCGGCGCCGAACCGTGCACCGGCTCGAACAGCGACGGGAACCTGCGCTCCGGATTCAGGTTCGCGCTCGGCGCAATGCCGATCGTGCCGGTGCAGGCCGGCCCGAGGTCGGACAGAATGTCGCCGAACAGGTTGGAGGCGACCACCACGTCGAAGAACTCGGGCCGCTGCACGAAATGCGCGGTCAGGATATCGATGTGGAACTTGTCCAGGCGAATGTCCGGGTAGGCCCTCGCCATCGCCGCCACGCGCTCGTCCCAGTAAGGCATGGTGATCGAGATGCCATTCGACTTGGTGGCGCTGGTCAGGTGTTTTTTCGGGCGCGACTGTGCGAGCTCGAACGCAAACTTCAGCACGCGGTCGACGCCAATGCGCGACATCACCGTGTTCTGCATCACGATCTCGCGCTCGGTGCCGTCATACATGCGTCCGCCGATGGACGAGTACTCGCCTTCGGTGTTCTCGCGCACGATGAACATGTCGATCTCGCCCGGCGCGCGCGCACTGCCGTCACGGCGCACCACAGGCGCCACGATGCCCGGCATCAGCCGTGCCGGCCGCAGGTTGATGTACTGGTCGAATTCGCGCCGGAACAGCAGCAGCGATCCCCACAGCGACACATGGTCGGGAATTTTCTCGGGCCAGCCGACCGCGCCGAAGAAGATGGCATCGTGCGAGCCGATCTGCTGCTTCCAGTCGTCCGGCAGCATCTTGCCGTGCTTCTCGCAGTAGTCCCAGCTGGAGAAGTCGAAGTGGTCGAACTGCAGCGGGATGCGAAATTTGCGCGCAGCCGCCTCCAGCACGCGCAGGCCTTCCGGCACGACTTCCTTGCCGATGCCGTCGCCCGCAATGACAGCGATACGTTTTGCCATGGTGTTCCCCTGAAAATTGATGCGCCGCCGGCTCAGAATCCCGCGATCGCGACCTTGCCGAAATGCGCGCCGCTCTCCATGTGTTTGAACGCGGCCTGTGCATCGTCGAGCGCGAACACGGTATCCAGTACCGGCTTGATGCGATGCTGCTCGATGGCCCGGTTCATCTGCTCGAAGCGCGCCTTCGAACCGACCGCGATGCCCTGCACGCGAATCAGCGGGCCGAACAGCTGGCGCAGCGAGATCGTCGCCTCGGGGCCGGCCACGAAGCCCACCACGCCGACAAAACCGCCGAAGGCGGTCGCCGCCAGCGACTTCGACAGTGTGGCGCCGGCGGTCTCGACGACGATATCGACGCCGCGCCCGCCAGTGATGTCCTTCGCCGCCAGTTCCCAGTCCGGATTGCTGCGGTAATTGATGGTCTCGTCCGCACCGAGCGCCCTGGCGCGCGCCAGCTTGGCGTCGCTCGACGAGGTGATGATCACTTTCGCGCCGGCGGCTTTGGCAAACTGCAAGGCAAACAGCGACACCCCGCCGGTGCCCTGCAGCAGCACGGTGTCACCCGGCTTGACGCCGCCTTCCTGCAGCGTGGACCACGCGGTCAGCGCGGCGATCGGTAGCGTGGACACCTCCACATCCGACAGCGACGGCGGCGGCGCAACGGCGTCGATGGCGGGCACCGCGATGTACTGTTGCAGCACGCCCGCCAGTGGCGCGCCCAGCGTCTGCCGGGTGCGCTGCTGCGGCGTCGGCAAGCCGTCATGCCAGCCCTGCGTATAGATTGGCGCCACGCGGTCGCCGAGCTGCCATTGTGTGACGTCTTCGCCGAGTGCGACGACCGTGCCGCAGGCATCGGAGGCGGGCACCAGCGGCAGCGGCAGGCCGGGAATGTATTTGCCACTCAGCACGGCCAGATCGCGGTAGTTCAGGCTGGCCGCCGCGATCTTCACGAGCATCTCGCCGCGGCGCGGCACGGGAACGGCGAGTTCGATCGGGCCGATCGCATCCAGCGAAAACGCGCTGGCGGCCATGGCCTTCATGGTGGCGGGAATGATGGTCATTTGGGCAAAGGAAATGAGTATGCTCCGGCACCCGGTCGGCTGCGGAGGCAGGTGCGCATGTTCACATAGCCGCCGCATGACGCAAAGATGCCAAAGTCGGTATTTCCTTTGTAATTACGAAAGCCGGCCTTCGCGGGGCGGGCGGCTATACTTGGGCCTGATCGCCGGTTCGCCGCCGGTCGCGCCCCCCCAAAAAAAGAAGCCGACGAAGTCCGATGTCCTACGAAATCGACGACAACCAGTACCCAAACACCGCAGTTGTCTACATCACCGCGCGCTGGGGCTCGGCCACCTATTCGGGTAGCGGCGTGCTGGTCGGGAAAAACGATGTGCTGACCGCCGCGCATGTGATCTACAGCGCGGAATTCGGCCGGCTGGCCGACGAGATCTGGATCTACCCGTCCTACGATCCGGACGACACAACCAACGCGCGCTTCGCGCCGGTCTTTGTGCAGTACTTTCCGGACTTCGATCCGGACAACGATGGCTACGTGATCACGGGCGATTTCTACCGGACCTCGTATGCGGGCAGCGAAAAGGACATCGCGCTGCTGACGCTGAGCGACGACCTGAGCACGCGCTTCGGCAGCTTCGGCATCGATCCGACGTTCAGCGGCGGCACGGTCGGCGTGATCGGCTACCCCGGCGTGTACGGCAGGCAGCCCATGTTCGACAGCGGCACCGTCACCCGCAGCAGCGTGGACAACACGCTCTACATCGGCGCGAACCTGGAGGTCAATCCGGGCAATTCCGGCGGGCCGATTTACTATGACCATGGCAGTGGCCCGTATCTGGTCGGACTGGTCTCGACGCGCAGCGCGGCGACCTTCATTGGCGGGCACTGGAACTGGCTGCAGCAGGCACTGGTGGAGAACGACAGCGAACTGGCCGACAGCACGCCGCCGACCGCCAGCCTGTCGAGCGGTCAAACCGCGCTCACCGAGGGCGAGACTGCAACGATTTACATCCGCATCAGCGAGCCGACCAGCGATTTCACGATCGCCGACCTCACAATCAGCGCCGGCAGCCTGCGCAATTTCAGCCAGATCGGCTCGACCCTGTATTCGGTCGAGTATGTACCGCCCGAGAATGCGCAGACCCAGGCCGGCGTGTTCGTCGGCAGCGCGCGCTTCACCGACGCCGCCGGCAATCTCAATCGCGACGGCGCCGATGCCGACAACCTGGTCGCGTTCAGTATCGACACCGTACCGGCGCTGCGCACGATCAACGGCAGCGCCAGGTCGGAGCGGCTGACGGGCAGCGAATTCGCCGACGTGATCTACGGCTTTGCCGGCCATGACCACATCCTCGCCTCCGGCGGCATCGACGTCGTCTTCGCCGGCGCCGGCAATGACAGCGCCGATGGCGGTGCCGGCGGCGACTACCTGCAAGGCGCCGCCGGAAAGGACGTGCTCGACGGCGGTGCGGGAGACGACGAGATCGACGCCGGCGCCGGCAACGACAAGGTCAGCGGCGGCAGTGGCAGCGACGTCATCGACGGCGGCGCCGGCAAGGACACCTTGTTCGGCAACGCCGGCGCCGATGTGTTCGTCTTCTCGGCCGACAGCTTCGATGCGCCCACGCGCCAACTGAAGGCGACGGACAAGGACAGCGTGCGCGATTTCACCCGGGGGTCAGACAAGCTCGTCTTCGTCGCATTCGAAGCCAATACGTTCGGCTTCGACGGCCTGAACGCTTACTGGAACGGTGCGGCGCTCGACGCCGCTGCGTTCGCATCCGGCGCCGGAATGAAGCAGGCGGCCAGCGATGACCAGCGGATCATCTATGACACCCGCGCGGGGACGCTGTACTACGACGACGGGCCAGGCGGCGTGGCGGCAATCCCGCTGGCGACGCTGGTTGGCAAACCTGCGCTGGACCCATCAGATATCTATGTCGTACGCGTACCGGCAGAGGCGTAAGCACAGCGGCCATGCAGCCGTCGAACCAGGCGCCGCAGTTCAAAGGGTCAGCCGGCAGCGGCTTTTTCCAGTGTGGCGCGCTTGCTCAGCAGCGCGCCCATGATCGGTCCGGCGAGGGCCAGCTTTTCCTCGGTGGACAGCGCCGAGTTCCATAACTCTGTCATGCAGGCCGCGCCTACCTCGAACTGCTGACGGCTCGAAAAATCCCATGTACGCGACAGGCTGCCCGGCTTGTAGTACTTCAGGCATAACACCTCCGGCACGCGCGCGAACTCGCCCAGCAGGCTCATGTGGAACAGCCACGGCAAGTCCGTCGAGAATTCGCCGGCCGCGTGCAGCTTGAGCCCGCCGATGCGCCGCGCCTGCGCCAGCCGGAACAGGCCCCGGTTTGGTACCCACCATTTGATATTCCCGGCGAGCATACGCATACCGCGGGCGACGCGATCGCCAAGGCCCTCCAGTTCGTTCATGACCCAGTGCTCCTTGCGACCATCGACATGCGTCAGCAGCACGTCGGAAAAACTCAGCACTACCTCCGGCCTTGCATCGAGCAGCGCTGCCAGACGGGCGACATAGTCTGGCCTGATGAGATCATCGTGGAAAGCGAACAGCACATACTCGGAGCGTGCCATGTCGAGCAATGCATTGCAGTTACCGACGTAGCCAAGCCGTTGCGACTGGCGTACGACCGTGAAGCGCGGATCGCGCAGCGCATGCCGCTCGCAGATTGCGGCAGTCTGGTCGGTGCATGCATCGACCGATACGATGACTTGCAGGTCCGGATGGGTCTGTGCCGACAGGCTGTCAAGCGTGGGCTGGATGAAATCTGCTGCCTGCCAGGCAGGCAAAAGCGCAGTCACTGAACTCATTTTGCTGAAGTAGCTCCGTTATCAAATGAATACCTGTGCCGCCGGCAATCTCAACCGCGATAGTGGCGATGCAGCCGGCTTCTTGGCCGACAGTGTCGATGCAGCCACAGCAGCCGATCATCGATGACAGCCGCTCAGGCATGCGGTACCGCGACGACGACGGGCTAACCGAGGATCTGCTCGACCAGCGTGCGCGCCGTCAGCGGCGCTGTCGAAAATTTGCCGGTGTCGATCGAGAAGTAGTTCCCCCTGTGCATCACGCCGTAGGTGTAACGCTGATGTAGCGTGGACCGCGCATCCGACAGCTGCCCGCGGCCGGCAGCAAACACCCAGCCGCCGTTGACGACGAAACTTTCCTCCACCGCGCGAATGCGCGCAACCCACGGCAGCAACTGCTGCAGTTTGTCGAACACCGCATCATGTAGCGCCTGCGGATCCGGCCGCCGCAGCGACATCGTCTCCGGCGGCTGCACCTGGCCATCGTCGAGCAGCAATCCGGCCGGATACCACGACAGGTAGAAGTGCTCGCCGTCGTAATTCTTGATGTCGCCAAACGGCCCGGTCGCAATCAGCGCGCACGGCAAGTCCAGACGCTCGCGGGTCTTCAGGAAGATTGACTGCCGATAGCGATTCGACCACTCGCCGGCCGGCGCGATGCCGGCCGTCTGGTCGATCGCCATGCGCCCTTCCCACAAGGCGTTCACCACCCGATCGAACCCGGTGAAGCCGCCCGCCGATGTATCGATGCGCCAGCGTCCGTGCGCGTCATCGCCAGCCGGGCGGGCAGCGAGTACCCGCTGGTTCATGCACAGCGTGATGTTCGGCTGGGCGGCGATTGCCTCGACAAAGCGGTCGGCGATCCAGTTCGTCTGCACCGAACGCTCCGGCACACGAAAGCCGGCGACGATCTCGGGCGCGTCCGTCATGGCGGCCAGTTCGCGTGGCGACAGCGGGTACGAGCGGGCGGTGCTGACATCGTGCAAATAGTGCCGGGCGTCCGGATGGACGCGGATCTCATCGCTGACCTGCTGCATGTAGTGCAGCATCTTCTCAGGCGTGACCACCGAATCGCGATGGCACAGGTAGTGATCGTCATCCTCGGTAGTCGCGGGACGCAGCGAGGTGCCAATCAGGTCTTCCACCAGCGGCCTGAACTGCAAGGCGCCCGGCAGGATGTGGCGCGCGGTATCCAGCCGGGAATCGGCGCTGTACAGGTACCCGAGATGGATCTTGCCTTCATTCCAGCGGCTGGCCGCATCGAACGGCGCGCTGCCGGCATCGAACAGCGTGACCCGCGCGCCGCGGCGCGCGAAATTCAAAGCGACCGAGCATCCCATGATGCCCGCCCCGAGTACGGCGATGTGTAGCGGTGCTGTCATGGCGCCTCCGGCTCGTTGGCGTAGTAAGAATCCGGATCGAAGGCTTCGCTGCAGGCAACCAGCAGCACCGCATGTTCATCCAGGTAAGTCTGCTCCACCCAGATGTTTGCGCCGATCAGCAGCCCCGGTCCCGAACCCTCCAATACGAGCTCGACCTGTTCCGCCAGACACCGCATTCGTACCCGGATCTGCCCTTGCACGCACAGCAGCAATTGCCAGCCGCGGCGATGCCCGTGCCCGCCGCGCACGGTGCCGGATGGCACATCGGCCACCGTAAAAATGCGCCGTACCGGAAAGGGTAACTGGTCGAGATCGATCGGCAGCAGCACACCGCGCCGGTCGCTATGGCACGTGAACGTAAGCAGGCGCGCGCGTCCGTCGAACCAGGCGCCGCAGTTCAAAATTTCAGCAGGCATCGGCTTTTTCCAGTGTGGCGCGCTTGCTCAGCAGCGCGCCCATGATCGGTCCGGCGAGGGCCAGCTTTTCCTCGGTGGACAGCGCCGAGTTCCATAACTCTGTCATGCAGGCCGTGCCCACCTCGAACCGCTGACGGCTCGAAAAATCCCATGTACGCGACAGGCTGCCCGGCTTGTAGTGCTTACGGTATAACACCTCCGGCACGCGCGCGAACTCGCCCAGCAGGCTCATGTGGAACAGCCACGGCAAGTGGGTCGCGAATTCGCCGGCCGCGTGCAGCTTGAGCCCGCCGATGCGCCGCGCCTGCGCCAGCCGGAACAGGCCCCGTACCGGCAGCCACCATTTGATATTCCCGGCAAGCATGCGCTTGCCTCGGGCGACGCGATCGCTGAGGCCCTCCAGCTCGTTCATCACCCAGTGCTCCTTGCGACCATCGACATGCGTCAGCAGCACGTCGGAAAAACTCAGCACTACCTCGGGATGCGCATCAAGCAGCGCCGCCAGACGGGCGACATAGTCGGCCCTGATGAGGTCATCGTGGAAGGCGAACAGCACATACTCGCCGCTTGCCATGTCGAATAGCGCATTGCTGTTCCCGGTATAGCCAAGCCGTTGCGGCTGGCGCACGACCGTGAAGCGCGGATCGCGCAGCGCATGCCGCTCGCAGATTGCGGCAGTCTGGTCGGTGCATGCATCGACCGATACGATGACTTTCAGGTCCGGATGGGTCTGTGCCGACAGGCTGTCAAGCGTGGGCTGGATGAAATCTGCTGCCTGCCAGGCAGGCAACAGCGCAGTCACTGAACTCATTTTGCTGAAACAGCTTTGTTATCGATTGAATATCCATGACGCCGGACAATCCGGCGGCACATCCGGTACGCGGGTCTTGGGCAGGGTGCCAATGTTACCTGGCGACCGCGACCGTATCCTCCGGTGGCAGGTAGCCGTGGCGGGTCAGGATGGCGCGCCCGGCCGCGCCGGTGACGAACGCCGCAAACGATGGCGTCGCCGGGTTGGACCCGCCGTGCCGGGTCACGACGAACGCCTGGGCGATCGGCTTGTAGTACTCGCTGCCGATGAGTGCGGACGCCCCCAATCCGGCGAACTCGCTGCGGTAAAGCACCGAGCGCGTGACGATGCCGATGCTGGCGCTGCCGTTCTTCACGAAGCGCGCGACCTCGAGCACGTTCTCGCCGGTGACCAGCTTGGCCTGTAGCCTGGGCCATATATGCGACTCGCGCAAAGCCTGCTCGGCACGCTGGCCGAACGGGCTGGTGTGACGGGATGGGATGGCGACCACATGGATGCGGCGTTCGGCCAGCATCTCGAGGGTCGGCGATGCGATACCGGGCAACAAGGTCCATAGCAATAATTCATTGCGCGCGTACACCACCGGCGCCGCCGCTGCGAGACCCTCGTCGGCCACCCGGGTCGGATAACTCAGATTCGCCGCGAAAAAAATATCGACCGGTACGCCGCGCTTGATATCCGCGTACAGCGAACGCGAACTACCCGACATCAGGGAAATATCGACGTCACCCGCCTGGCTGCGGTATTCGGCGACCAGCTGCTGCATTGCCGGCTGCAGCTCGGCCGAGACGGCGATCAGCAGTCGTCCCTTGGCCTGGCCGGCGCCGGCGGCAGTGATCAGGAACAGCAGGAACAGCCCTCGAAGCAATCGACAGGTCATGGATTTTTGGCGTAGGAAGGTCGGCCGGGCCGGCGCGACAAGCGGCCCGGCCAGACTGTGCAACCGCAGATTATAGTCCGCATCGTCGGCGCCGATGGCCGATGGCGCATGGCCCAGCGCACCGCGTTATAGAATCCGCCGATCATTGATTGACTGAGGACGACCCCGATGGATCCGAAAAAGCTCAAGGCACTGCAGTGGAAGGTATTTGAAAACGTGGCTGCGGCGCAGCTGGTTCCGCTGATGCGCATCGGCGACGAATTGAAGCTGTTCAGCCGCCTGGCGGAAGTCGGACCGTGCGACAACGCCGCCTTTGCCGATGCAGCCGGCATCCACCCGCGCTATAGCCTGGAGTGGCTGTGCGCGATGTGCGCCGCCAGCTATGCGTCCTACGACAGCGAACAGGGCCGGTTTTATCTCAGCCCCGAACAGGCCGCGGTATTCGCCGACGAGGACAGCACAGCCCTGATGATCGGCGCGTATGACAGCCTCGCGTCGCTGGTCATGGATGAGCCGAAGGTGCGTGCGGCGTTCAGGACGGGCGAAGGCGTGCCCTGGAGCGATCACCATCCGTGCTACTTCCGCGGCACCGCGCGCTTCTTCAAGCCGGTCTACAAGTCCAACCTGCTGTCGCGCTGGCTACCGAAGATTCCGTCGCTGACCGAAAAGCTCGAGGCCGGCGGCAGCTTCGCCGACGTCGGTTGCGGCCACGGCGTGTCGACCATGCTGATCGCACAACACTTCACGAAGGCGCGGGTGGCGGGCTACGACTTCCACGCGCCGTCGATCGACGAAGCAAGGCGGCTTGCCAGCGATGCCGGGCTGAGCGAGCGCATTACCTATGAGGTGAGCAGCGCCAAGGATTACGACGGCCGTTTCGATGTGATCAGTTTCTTCGACTGCCTGCACGACATGGGCGACCCGATCGGCGCGGCCACGCATGCATTCAGGCAGCTTAATGACGACGGCCTGCTGGTGATCATCGAGCCTTTTGCAGGCGACCGTCTGGAAGACAATTTCAATGTGGTCGGCCAGATGTTCTACAGCGCCTCGACCATGGGCTGCGTGCCGGCGTCGCTGGCACAGGAGGTCGGCATGGCGCTGGGCGCCCAGGCCGGTCCGACGAAATTGTCCATCGTGCTGCAGCAGGCCGGCTTTCGCGACGTGCAGACGGTGGCGACGACGGCCACCAACCTGGTGCTGTGCGCGCGCAAATAGCCGCCGCGTGCAGGCACGGCGGCACGCCGGCACTCATTGCCGGCTGCGCGTGCCCAGCGTCATCGTCACAGCAACCGACGTGCCGCCGCCGGCGATCTTTACCGCGTCGCCAACAGTAACGCGCGAGCGGTCCAGTGCGCCCGCTTCGATCAGGCGGGCGCGGATCGCCTGCGCGCGCGCAGCCGCCAGCGCCGCCAGCTCGGCGGCCACATCGCGGCGGGTTGCCAGTTCCTGCAGCGCGGCCCGGTCGGCGGCGGCATCGATGGCGGGCACGACCTGCAGAACCAGCGCCGGTCGCCTGGCCGGTGCATCGGCCACGAACTTCAGCTTTTCCAGCTCGGGCGGCGCCAGCGCAGCAGAACCCGGATCGAAACCGATCGCCTCGAATTTGTCTGCGCTGATGCCGAGCAGCTTGCCGATCGCACGGAAAGGCGCGGTAACCACCTTCTCGAGCACATTGAATATCGCCTTCCAGATGATCTTGCCGTAGCTGAACTGCGGATCATCGAGGCTGCCCGTAATCGGCAGGTCGATATCGATCACGCCGTTGCTGTCTTCCAGCAACGCGATCGCGAGGTCCAGCGGCAGGTTGAGCGCCTCGCGGCTGTCGACACGTTCGCCCAGCGTGATTTTATGGATGACGAACTTGTTTTCGCCGGCCAGCTGGCGCTGCTTCAGCTTGTATTCGAGGTCGACCGACAGCTTGCCCGAATCGACTGTGCGGCCCGCAAACTTGCCCGAATACGGCGTGAGCCGGTTCACCTCGAGGTTGCGAAACTCGACTTTCAGTGGATGTGCGCGCCAAACTGCGGACGCAATGACAGATCGGCGAATTCGGGGTCGCCGTCACTGATGCGCAGTCTTTCAAGCGTGAACGGAAAGTCGCCGGCCTGCCCCCTGGCCGCGGCGCGCAGCTCATTCAGGCGCACCCGGTTGGGCGCCAGCGATACGCTGAGCGAATCGCTGGACAGCGCGTCCCAGCTGAGAAAGACCGCGCCGTCACTCTCCTTCGCGATCTCGAGGTCACCGACATGGAATCCGCCATTGAAGCGCGCACTGAACTCCTGCGCCGCACGGAAGCTCAGCCGGCCGTGTGCCGCAGCCTGTCCGCGCGTCAGGTTCACCATCGCAAACTGCGACAGGTAGGGCGAATAGGGTTTCAATGCCAGTCCGGCAAGCTTGAGCTGAAGCTCACCCCGCAGCGGTGCCGCCGACAGCTTGCCGCGCACATCGCGCTGCCCACCCTGCCGCACCGGCAGCCGGGCTGTCAGCGCGATGGCCTGGCGCGGGTCGAGCGATACGCCACGCGCTTCCACCATCGGCCGGGTCGGCCGGCTTCGACGGCGGCGCCACGCGCGCGACCGGCTGCGGCTGTCCGTCGGCCTGCACGCTCAGCGATGCGAGTTCGGCGGCCAGCGTCAGCAAGCCGTACGCCTGTCGTGCCAGCGGCAGCAGGCTGGCCAGCTTCAGCCCCTGCAATTCGACCGTGCCGGCCGAGGCGAGCGGGTTCACCCCGACGTTGCCCTTCCAGCGCAAGCTGCCACCGAGGCCAGCCAGATCGGCGGCGACCAGATAGTCGCCGCGATCTTCCGGCAAGGTCGAAAAGCGCCCCAGTTCCAGCGTCAGCGGCGCCAGCGCGGTGCGGAAAGCCTGCTTGCGGTTCAGTTCGGCATAGCGGACCTTGCCGTCGACGATACGCAGGCGGTCGATCACCACGCGCGGCATGGTGGCCGACGGCTGGCTGTCCTTGTTCAGTGCCGCGAGCAGGTCGGCCCAGTTGAAGGTGCCGTCCTTGCCGATCTCTGCGCTCGCTTCGGGACGGGTGATGCGGATGTCGCGCAGGTGCCAGGCGAAGCGGAACAGGCTATCGGCCTGCAGGTCTGCCTACAGCTCGCCGAACCCGGCCAGCGGGCTGCCGTCCGCACGGCTGAGCCGGAAATCGGCGACGGTCAGCTCCAGGCTCAGCGGGTCGAACGCCACCTCGCCAACCGTGATCCGGCTCGCCAGCATCTTCTCGCCTACCCAGAGAAGCAGGCGCTGCGCCAGCGGATTGACCGCCAGGTACCCGAAACCCAGATACAGGACGACCAGGCCGGCTGCCAGCAGGAACGGGATCCCCGTCAGAACGGCTGTGATTTTTTTGATCACCAGGTCCCCCCTTTGCGCGGCGGCCGGCAGAAGCGCCGACCGTCCGTAAATTTAATATCGATATTATTAATGAAAGATTGTGCGAAATCGGCAAGTTGCGCGAAAAAACCGCCGTGTCGTGCGGCATAATCCGCCATCGGTGTCCAATTTTGAAACAAATCCTGCGTGAAAACGAAGTCCGGATAAACCAATGTCACGTTTGCCCCGATATGGCGCCCTGCGCCGACCTGCGCCATGGCTGTTCGCCGGGCTGCTGTGGCTGGCGGCGGGGGCGAGCGCCGAATGCCTGGGGAATCGGGCCGCGCCGCAGGTCTACCGGGTGGACGTGGTGCCGCAACTGGCGCCGGCCACGCTGTTCAGCCGCTGGGCCCCGGCGCTGGACCAACTCGGCAAGGCCACCGGCCTGTGCCTCGAGCTGCGCATCGCCGCGACCATCCCGGACTTCGAACAGGCGCTGCTGGCGGGCCGGCCGGATTTTGCGTTCGTCAACCCGTATCACCTGGTGATGGCGCGGCGCACGCAGGCCTACCTGCCGCTCCTCCGGGATGGCAAGGTCGCGCTCAGCGGCGTACTCGTGGTGCGCAGCGAGGACGGCGTGACCGACCTGCGGCAGCTGGACGGCAAACAAGTGGCCTTCCCCGCGCCGAATGCGTTTGCCGCATCGCTGCTGATCCGCGCCGAGCTGGCGAGCAAGGGCATACGCATCACGCCGGTCTATGTAAAGACGCATGCGAACGTTTTCCGTACCGTCTCTCTGGGCGACATGCCCGCCGGTGGCGCGGTCAACAATACGCTGGAACGCGAACCCGACAGCCTGCGCCTGCGCCTGCGCGTACTGCATGAGACGGCACGCTTTGCCCCCCACCCGTTCATTGGCCATGCCAGGGTACCGCGTGCCCAGCGCGACAAGCTGGTGCGCGCGTTCATGCAGCTGGCCGCGACCGAAGCCGGCCAGCGGCTGCTCGAGGATATCCAGATCCCGAAGCCCGTGATCGCCGACTACGCGCGCGACTATGCGCCGCTGGAGAGCCTGCAGCTGGAGAATTTCGTGGTGGTCTCGGATGACTGAGTCGCGCCTGCCGAAGCGACTGCCGGCGGTGTCGCGCCGGCAGTTGTGGATATCGCTGATCGGTACCGGACTGGCCCTCGTGATCGGCAGCCTGGCGCTGGTGGTCTGGCTGACGCGACAGGCCGAGGATATCCATCGCACCAGTCAGGAACGTGCGGCGCGGCTGGTCGCCAACGGGCTGGTGAATGCGGTCTATGACGACATGATCACCCGCGATCACGGCGCGATCGAGTCGAGCCTGCTGCAGGCGATGTCGACCGAGAACCTGGTGTCGGTGCTGCTGCTGGACGGCAGTGGCAAGATGCTGGCGCAGGTTCGACGCGATGCCGCCACCGGGCAGCCGGCCAGCGTGTTCGAACCGGCGCGCTATCGTTTTCCGGAAGATTTTTCCCACATCCGCTTCGACGACGGGATGGTCGAATACTGGGCCGAGGTCGGCAAGCCTATCCGCATCGGTGCACTGCGCGTACAGCTCAGACTGTCGGCCTATGATGCCGCGCTGATCAAGCTGCAGGCGCAAATGACCTGGATCCTGATGGGTACCGGTGCCGGGCTGATGCTGATCCTCGGCCTGCTGCTGAGGCAGACCTATGTGCTGTTCGAAGCGAGGGAAAGCGGACTGCTGCAAGTGCAGCGTCACCTGACATCGGTGGCTTACCGCGACGCGCTGACCGGCCTGCCGAACCGCTACCTGCTGAGGGAGCAGCTGGACCGGATGATCCGCGAGAGTGACGGGCAGAACAGCGGGTTCGCGGTGTGCTTCCTCGATCTGGACGAATTCAAGGCCGTTAACGACCGCTTCGGCCACGACGCCGGCGACCAGTTGCTGATCCAGGTCGCGCAGCGGCTCGAGAACAGCCTGAGGCAGAGCGACATTGCGTTCCGGCTGGGCGGCGATGAATTCGTGATCCTGCTGTCGAATGTGCGCCACATCGACCAGGCGCGACATATCCTCGATCGCATCATGGCGACCACCCGACAGCCAGCCCGCTGGAAGAACCACGACCTGCACTTCGGCATCAGCATGGGCGTGGCGCTGTACCCGACGGACGCGATCTCGCCCGAAGACCTGATCGGCCGCGCGGACCACGCGATGTACGAGGCCAAGCGCTCGGGCAAATCATGCTGGCTGCCGACCTCGGGCCAGGAAAGCTTTTTCGTGTAATGGCACACATGCCGACACACGGCACCTCAGACGAGAACACGTGAACATCACATTGGCAGCACGAAGGATCGCGACGGTCTACCTGGTGCTTGCGACCGCCTGGATCTGGAGTTCAGACTGGCTGCTCGACATCTTGCTGGACGCCGGGCTGCCGGCCCGGGTGCAATCATGGAAAGGCACCGTGTTCGTCTTCCTGACGGCCGGCATGCTGTACATACTGGTGCGGCGTGAAACGCAGCGGCAGATCGGCCTGAGCGCCGAACTGGCGGTCAGGGAGCAATTGTTGTCGACTTTCGTGCAGCATGTGCCGGCCGCCGTGGCGCTGGTCGACCGCGACATGCGTTACCTGTTCGCCAGCCAGCGCTGGCTCAGCGACTTCGGGCTCGACGCCACGCAGGTGGTCGGCCGCCTGCACCGGGAAGCCTTGCCGGATGCTGCGGACAAGTGGACAACAGCGCACCGCCGTGCGCTCGACGGTGAAGTGATGCGCTGCGAGGATGACCAGCTGATCCGGGCGGACGGCTCGGTGCAGTGGCTGCGCTGGGAATTCCGGCCCTGCAACCACACCGACGGCCGCGTTGGCACCGTTGCGATCTTCGTCGAGGACATCACGCAGTCCAAGCGCGACCGGGAACGGCTGCGTACCGCCGAGGAGCGCTGGCGCTATGCGATCGACAGCAGCGAGCTCGGGTTATGGGACTGGAATGTACCGAGTGGCACCGTGTTCTTCTCGAACCAGTGGAAGACCATGCTCGGTTATGCGCCCGCCGAAGTCGGTAACGGACTGGAAGAATGGGAAAAGCGCGTCCATCCGGACGACCTGCCGACCGTGCTGACCGATGTCGGACGCATGCTCCGGGGCGTGGTTGCGTATTACAGCAACGAACACCGGATGCTCTGCAAAGACGGTAACTATAAATGGATTCTCGACCGCGGCAAGGTCATCGACCGTGACGCCGATGGCAATCCGTTGCGCGTGATCGGAACGCACACCGACCTGACCGAACTGAAGGCGCGTGATGCCGAGTTGCAGCTTCATGCCAACCTCTTCATGCATAGCCTCGAGGGCATCATGATCTGCGGCCCCGATACGGCAATCCTGGCGGTCAACCAGGCATTCACCGACATCACCGGCTATACGCAGGCTGAGGTTCAGGGCCAGCCACCGTCCATGATCTCGTCCGGCCAACACGATGCCGGGTTCTATCGCGCGCTATGGCAGCAGGTTGACACGCAGGGCCGCTGGCAAGGCGAAGTCTGGAACCGGCGCAAGGACGGCAAGCTGTTCCTCGAATGGCTGACCATCAACGTCGATCGCGCCAGCGATGGCAGCGTGCGTCACTATTACGCGATTTTCAGCGATATCACCGAGCGCAAGGCGACCGAGCAGCGGCTGATACACCTGACCCACCATGACGCACTGACCGATCTGCCAAACCGGTTGTTGCTGCACGAACGCCTGAGTCGTGCTCTGGTGGACGCCGAACGCCATCGCACCGTACTGGCGATTCTCTACGTCGATCTGGACCGCTTCCGCAACATCAACGAGTCGCTCGGGCACAGCGTCGGTGACCAGCTGCTGGTCGAAGTCGCTCTGCGGTTGTCGCAAGCCATCGGTGACGGCGATACCGTGTCACGCCATGGCGGCGACGAATTCACCGTCTTGCTACCCGGCGCCGATGCCGATGCGGCAGCGCACAGCGCGCAGACCCTGCTCGACGCGCTGGCGCTGCCCATCGTGCTCGACGGCCAGCAACTGGTGGTATCGGCCTCGATCGGCATCGCAACCTATCCAGCCGACGGGCACGACATCGACACGCTGCAGCAGGCCAGCGACGTGGCCATGTACCGCGCCAAACAGGATGGTGGCAATGTCTTCCGTTTCCATTCGGCGGCATTACAGCAGCAGGTGAGCAGGACACTGCAGACCGAGAATGCGCTGCACCGCGCGCTGCGTGATAACGAGTTTGAACTGCACTACCAGCCTCAGCTCGAGATGGCCACCGGCCGGATCGTCGGCTGCGAGGCACTGCTGCGCTGGCAAGATCCGGTCGCTGGCATGCGCCTGCCGGCAGAGTTCATATCAATCGCCGAGGAAAGCGGGCTGATCCTGCCGCTCGGCAGCTGGGTGATGAAAACGGCGGCAGCGCAGTGCAAGGCGTGGCACGACGCCGGCTTCAATGAGCTGGTCGTCGCTGTGAACGTGTCGGCATTGCAGTTCCGCCAGAAGGATTTCGTCGAACAGGTGGCGCAGGTGCTGGCCGACAGCGGCCTGCCGGCGCATGCGCTCGACATCGAGCTGACCGAGAGCGCAGTGGCCGACGACCCGGAATGCGCGATCGCACTGATCCAGTCGCTGCATGACCTCGGGGTACGGCTGTCGATCGACGATTTCGGCACCGGCTACTCATCGCTATCGCACCTGAAACGATTCAATATTCACAAGCTGAAGATCGACCAGAGCTTTGTGCGCGACCTGATGACGGATTCGGACAGCGCGTCCATCGTGCAGGCCGTCATTTCCATGTCGGCCAACCTCGGCCTGTCGGCCATCGCCGAGGGGGTGGAAACACCGGAACAGGCGGCGTGGCTGCTGCAGCGCGGATGCAGCGAGGCCCAGGGCTACCTGTACGCGAAACCGATGGATGCCGACGCGTTCGGGCGCTGGATGGCGCACCACCCGGTGGTGCTCGCCGCCTGACCGGCGCTTGCCTGGCCTTGCGCGGTGCCGCGCGCCCCGCCCTGCGCATTGGCGGCCAGCCGATTTGATACATAAATATTCTTACTGAATTATTTTTAAGTATCATTAAGTTTGACACAGCACACCCGGCCACGGCCGCCCGCCGGCGCCCTCTTCACGCCGCAGCCACTTCAAACCGCCAAAGAACCCACGGAGTCATGGCGGGGGTGACCATTCGCGCAAAGTGACCACCCTTCATCACCGGCATTTTTGATACTTTTATTGATCTGTAATTTTTTTTAATGTATCGTCCCACGCAGCCACCGGCGTGCCGTCGCGCACGCCCGACCTGTCGATCGTTGCCGGAGATACCGATGCCGCCTTACCTTCTGGAGAAGTGCCGCGCCCCCGCCGCCGTCACGCGAGGCGTACGCGCATGACGGCTCCCCTGTCCACCCAAGCCATCGTCGCGGTGGTTGGCGCCGGCGCGATGGGTGCCGGTATCGCCCAGGTTGCGGCGGCCGCCGGCCACACGGTGAAACTGCTGGACGCCCGCGAAGGCGCTGCCGCGCGCGCGGTCGAGGGTATCCGCGCGCAGTTCGACAAACTGGCCGGCAAGGGCCGCATGACGCCGGACGCCGCCCGCGCCGCAGGCGATCGACTGCTCGCCGTGGCCGAGCTGGCGGCGCTGGCGGATGCCGCGCTGGTGGTCGAGGCCATCGTCGAAAACCTGGCCGCCAAGCAGCAGTTGTTTGCCTCGCTCGAGGAGATCGTCAGCGCCGACTGCATCCTTGGCACCAATACCTCATCGATCTCGATCACCGCGATCGGCGCGGCACTGCGCCGCCCGGAGCAGCTGGCCGGCCTGCACTTCTTCAACCCGGCGCCCCTGATGGCGCTGGTCGAGGTGGTGAGCGGACTGGCGACCGCGCCAGTCATCGCCGACACGCTGTTCTCCACCGCGCAGGCCTGGGGCAAGATGCCGGTGTACGCGAAGTCCACGCCGGGCTTCATCGTCAATCGCGTCGCCCGCCCGTACTACGCCGAAGCGCTGCGACTGGCGCAGGAAGGCGCGGCCGACTACGCGACCATTGACGCCGTGATGCGCGAGGCCGGCGGCTTCCGCATGGGCCCGTTCCAGCTGATGGACATGATCGGCCATGACGTGAACTTCGCTGTGACGAAGTCGGTCTGGAGCGCCTTCTTTCATGACCCGCGCTTCCTGCCTTCGCTGCTGCAGCAGGAACTGGTCGACGGCGGCTTCCTCGGCAAGAAGAACGGCCGCGGCTTTTATGACTATCGCGACGGCGCTGGCGCCGCGGTGGCATGCAGCGAAGCGCCGCAGCCGCGCCCGGCAAGGATCCGCCTCTGCGGTGACTCCGCCGCTGCCCGCGCACTGGCGCAGCGCCTCGACCAGGCTGGCATCACGTATGCGACGGCCGCCAGCGACGACGGCCGCATTGCCGAGGCCGGCGACGCCGTGGTCTATGTCACTGACGGCCGCAGCGCCACGCGGCGCGCGGCCGAGCTCGGCATCGCCAACCTGGTGCTGATCGACCTGGCGCTCGACTACACCGTCGCCAGCCGGATCGCGCTGGCCGCTGCCGACCAGTGCGCGGCCAGCGCCGCGTTCGATGCGACCGCACTGCTGCAGGCAGCCGGCCTGCAGGTGTCCCGCTTCGCCGATGTGCCGGGGCTGGCGGTGATGCGTACCGTGGCGATGCTGGCCAATGAAGCCGCCGATGCGGTCAACCAGGGTGTCTGCAGCGCCGCTGCGGCCGATGCGGCAATGAAGCTGGGTGTGAGTTATCCACAGGGCCCGCTGGCCTGGGCCGATGCGCTCGGCCCGGCCACCGTGCATGCGGTGCTGAGCCATCTGGGCGCCTCCTATGGCGAGGACCGCTACCGCATTTCGCCGCTGCTGCAGAAGGCGTATTACTCGGGCAGGAAAATCCATGACTGATCTCACTGACGACCTGCCGACCGATCCGTCCGCACTGGCCAGCGCGACCGCCAGCGCCATGTGGGCGCGCGACCGCACCGCGCAGGCGCTGGGCATGCGCATCGTGGCCATCGACGCGGGCCGCGCGACGCTGGCCATGACGGTGCGCAGCGATATGGTGAACGGTCATCATATGTGCCACGGCGGCATGATCTTCACGCTGGCCGATACTGCCTTCGCCTATGCGTGCAACAGCTATAACCTGAACACGGTCGCATCGGCCGCTCAGATCGACTTCCTCGCGCCGGCGCGCGAAGGCGAGGTGCTGGAGGCCGAGGCGATCGAGCGCTCGGCCGCCGGTCGCACTGGTGTGTATGACGTCAGCGTGCGGGCCGGCGACGGCCGGCTGGTCGCGCTGTTCCGCGGCAAGAGCGCACGCATCAGCGGCGCGGTCATCGCAGGGCTCAGCGAAGCCTGATCCGCACGCCACAGAAAGCAGAGGAGACACCGTATGCTGGTCAGCAAGCCCGGGGCCGACGAGCTCGATCCGATCGAGCGCGCAAGCCGCGACGAAATCTCGGCGCTGCAGCTGCAGCGGCTGCAATGGACGCTGCGCCATACGTATGACAACGTGGCGCCGTTCCGGCAGAAATGCGACGCGATCGGCGTGCATCCGCACGACCTGAAAGCGCTGGCCGACCTGGCGAAATTCCCTTTCATGACCAAGGTCGACCTGCGCGAGAACTATCCGTTCGGCCTGTTGGCAGTGCCGCGCGAGCGGCTGGCGCGACTGCATGCGTCCTCCGGCACCACCGGCAAACCGGTGGTGGCCGGCTATACGCTGCGCGACCTCGATCACTGGGCGCAGGTGGTCGCGCGCTCGCTGCGCGCGGCCGGCCTGCGCGCCGGCCACATGGTGCATAACGCGTACGGCTATGGCATGTTCACCGGCGGGCTCGGCGCGCACTATGGCATCGAACGCGCCGGCTGCTGCGTGGTGCCGATGTCGGGCGGCCAGACCGAAAAGCAGGTGCAGCAGATCCTTGACTTCCGGCCCGATGCAATCATGGTCACGCCGTCGTATTCGCTGGTGATCGCCGAGGAGTTCGAGCGGCTCGGCGTGAGCCCGCAGGAGATTTCGCTGAAGGTCGGCATCTTCGGCGCAGAGCCGTGGGGCCAGGGCATGCGCACCGAAATCGAAAAAAAGCTCGGCATCGACGCGCTCGATATCTACGGACTGACCGAGGTGATGGGACCGGGCGTGGCCAGCGAATGCATCGAGAGCAAGGACGGGCCGGTGGTGTGGGAAGATCACTTCTATCCCGAGATCATCGATCCGCTGACCGGCGCAGTAAAAGCCGACGGCGAGGAAGGCGAACTGGTATTCACATCGCTGACCAAGGAAGCCTTTCCGGTGATCCGCTTCCGCACGCGCGACCTGACCCGCCTGCTGCCGCCGACCGCACGCGCCTTCCGCCGCATCGGCAAGATCACCGGCCGCTCCGACGACATGCTGATCATCCGCGGCGTGAACGTGTTCCCGACGCAGATCGAGGAACAGATCCTGCGCGACCCGCGGCTGGGCGGCACTTATCAGCTGGTACTGACACGCGACGGCCCTCTCGATAACCTGGAGGTACGCTGCGAGCTGCAGCGCGAGGCCAGCGGGCTGAACACGGCCGCGCGCGCGGCCGTGGCCAACGAGCTGGCGCACCGCATCAAGACCAACGTCGGCATCAGCTGCAAGATCAGCGTACTGGATGTCGACACGATACCGCGCACGCTGGTGGGTAAAGCCCGGCGCGTGATCGACGAGCGGCCCGGCAATGACTGACGCCACCCGAATGAACTCTTGTCAGGAGAACGACTGATGTACACCCAATCTTTCACCGTCGGGGACGGCACCCAGGGCAAGCCGGCCGCGGTTGCCGCCGGCATTGACGATCCGGCCCGGCTGGCTGCATTCAACGCCTGCATCGATGCCGACGGCCGTATCGAGCCGCAGGACTGGATGCCGGACTCCTACCGCAAGACCCTGGTACGGCAGATCAGCCAGCATGCGCACAGCGAGATCGTCGGCATGCTGCCGGAGGGGAACTGGATTTCGCGCGCGCCCAGCCTCAAGCGCAAGGCCATCCTGATCGCCAAGGTGCAGGACGAAGGCGGCCACGGCCTTTACCTGTACTCTGCCGCCGAGACGCTCGGCGTATCGCGCGACAGGATGCTCGACGACCTGCACAGCGGCCGCGCGAAGTACAGCTCGATCTTCAATTACCCGACACTGAACTGGGCCGATGTCGGCGTGATCGGCTGGCTGGTCGACGGCGCCGCGATCATGAACCAGATTCCGCTGTGCCGCTGCTCGTATGGCCCGTATGCACGGGCGATGGTGCGCGTCTGCAAGGAAGAATCCTTCCACCAGCGGCAAGGCTATGAGGCGCTGCTGGTGATGATGCGCGGCACCGATGCACAGCGGGCGCTGGTGCAGGATGCCGTTAATCGCTGGTGGTGGAAATGCCTGGCAATGTTCGGGCCGCCGGATTCCGACAGCCCGAACAGCGCGCAGGGCATGCGCTGGGGCATCAAGCGCATCTCGAACGACGATTTGCGGCAGAAATTCGTCGACGCCACCGTGCCGCAGGCGCAGGTACTCGGCGTCACCCTGCCCGACCCCGATCTGAAGTGGAATGCCGAACGCGGCCACTATGACTACGGTCGCATCGACTGGGACGAATTCTGGAGCACCGTCAACGGCAACGGACCATGCAACAAGGAGCGCCTGGCCACCCGCGTCAAGGCGCACGAGGAAGGCCAATGGGTGCGCGATGCCGCGCTCGCTTACGCGCGCAAGCAGGCAGCGCGCAGCACGCGGGAGGCAGCATGAGCACCGCGCTGAAGGAATGGCCGCTGTGGGAAGTTTTTATCCGCTCGAAACAGGGCCTTGAGCACAAGCACTGCGGCAGCCTGCATGCGGCCGATTCGGCGCAGGCGCTGCAGATGGCGCGCGATGTGTATACGCGCCGGCAGGAAGGCGTCAGCATCTGGGTGGTGCGCTCGGTCGACATTGTCGCCAGCAGCCCGGATGACAAGGGCGAGCTGTTCGATCCGGCCGGCGACAAGATCTACCGGCATCCGACCTTCTATGAGATTCCGGACGACGTGGGGCATATGTGATGGAGGCGACGCTCGACTATGTGCTGCACCTGGCCGACAACGCGCTGGTACTCGGCCAGCGCAATGCCGAGTGGTGCGGGCACGGCCCCATCCTCGAGGAAGATATCGCGATGTCGAATGTCAGCCTCGACCTGATCGGCCAGCCGCGCCGGCTGTACCAGGTGGCGGCGCGGCTCAAAGGCGGCGATGCGCCCGAGGACAGGGTCGCGTATTTGCGTGACGTCGCCGAATTCCGCAACTACACGCTGCTGGACCTGCCGCACCATGCGGCACTGGTCGGCTATGCGCAGGAAAGGCTGGATTTCGCTACGACCATCGTGCGCAACTTTCTCTACAGCGCGCTGATGGTGCTGCTGTGGGACGCGCTGCGGCAGTCGGCCCATGCCGAGCTGGCGGCGATCGCCGAGAAATCAGTGAAGGAAGTACGCTACCACCTGCAGCACAGCCGCGACTGGCTGGTGCGCCTGGGCGACGGCAGCGACGACTCGCACCGGCGCATGCAGGCGGCGCTGGATCATCTGTACGGCTACACGCGTGAATTCTGGGCCAGCAGCCCGGTCGAGGCCGCGGCCGTGCGGCAGCAGGTGGGTGTCGATGCGGCCGCGCTGCAGCCGGCCTGGGACGCGATCGTCGACGACGCGCTGGCCGAGGCGACGCTGGCCAGGCCGGCCGCAGCCGGCTATATCAGCGAGGGCAAGCGTGGCCTCCACTCGGAACACCTGGGCTATCTGCTGGCCGAAATGCAGAGCCTGGCGCGCGCGCATCCGGGCGCCAGCTGGTGAACCGATGGGCGTGAACCTCGGGCCTGTATGGGCCGCGCTCGACGACTTGTCGGACCCGGAGATTCCGGTACTGACGCTGCGCGACCTCGGCATCGTGCGCGATGTACGCGCGGCCGCCGATGGTGGTGTCGAGGTGGTGATCACGCCGACGTACAGCGGCTGCCCGGCGATCAGCCAGATCGAGGACGATGTGCGCACTACGCTGGCGCAGCGGGGTATCGCTGCGCGGGTAGTCACGCAACTGTCGCCGGCCTGGACCACCGACTGGATGAGCGAGTCCGGCAAGGAAAAGCTCAGGCAGTACGGCATTGCGCCACCGCAGCGGCGGGCCGACGGCGGCCAGGTGCTGCGTTTCATCGGCCGTGCGGCCGTCCCCGATGTCGTGCCCTGCCCGCGCTGCGGCTCGACCCGGACCACCGAGACCGCGCGTTTCGCATCGACCGCCTGCAAGGCGCTCTACAAGTGCCTGGCCTGTCAGGAACCCTTCGATTATTTCAAGCCGTATTGACCAAGAACGGAGTCCCTCCCGATGTCCGCCCCCCGTTTTTATCCGCTGAGCGTCAAGCGCGTCAGCCCGGAAGCCGCCGGCTCGGTCGCTGTCACGTTTGCCATTCCTGAAGATCAGCGCGCGCTGTTCGATTTCCAGCCTGGCCAGTTTCTGACGCTGCGCAAGCAGCTTGATGGCCAGGAGCTGCGGCGCAATTATTCGATCAGCTGCGCGCGCAGCCGCCTTGCGGCCGGCGAGCTGGAGATCGGCATCCGTCCGGTCGCAGGCGGGCGGTTCTCGAACTGGGCCGCGCAACAGCTCACAGCCGGTGACACACTCGAGGTCATGCCGCCGGACGGACGCTTTACAGTGAAGAAGCAGCGCGCGATCCATCGAGTCGGCTTCGCCGCGGGCTCGGGCATCACGCCGATCCTGTCGATTGTCGCCAGCACGCTGGAAGAGCAGCCCGGCAGCAAGTTCACGCTGGTCTACGGCAACCGCCGCATGTCGAGCGTGATGTTCAACGAGGCGCTGCAGGACCTGAAAGACCGTTACCCGGACCGGCTGACGCTGATCCATGTGCTGTCACGGCAGGCACAGGAAGTCGACCTGCTGCAGGGACGCATCGACGGCGACAAGGTACGGCAGATCATCGCCGCGCTGTTGCCGGTGAAGAGCATGGATGAGGTATTCATCTGCGGCCCGGAAGGGATGATCGAGGCCACCGAGAAGGCTCTGATCGAAGCCGGCGTGCCGGCCGGGCGCGTCCACGCGGAGCGCTTCACCACCGGCCCGGCGATCGCCACCAGGGTGCCGGCGGATAGCGATGCGCGCGCATGCGAGCCCGGTGGTACCCGCGAGGTCGCGCTGACCGTACTGCTCGACGGCAAGGAGCACGAGCTGAGCATGGGCCGCGACGAACACCTGCTCGACGTGGCGCTTGAGGCCGGGCTGGATTTGCCGTATTCGTGCAAGGCCGGTGTCTGTTGTACCTGTCGCGCGAAGGTGCTCGAGGGCGAGACGGCGATGGACAAGAACTTCACGCTCGAGGCGGCCGAGATGGCGCAAGGCTATGTGCTGTCCTGTCAGGCGAAGCCGCTGTCGTCGACGGTGAGGATCAGTTTCGACGAGCGCTGAGGGCCTGACTGAAAACGTAACGAGCGGTCCGGGCTCAAAGGGCGCAGTGTTTTTCAAATAGACTGGGCGTCAGGTGCAGAGGTCGTCTGCTGCACTCGATGGCCCGGGATGCGGCGCTGCAACCAAGGCAAGGCGTACTCCGCGGACGGGCATGCCTGTGCTCACCCGCGAGCCGCGCCGAAAACGCGAACGAATTCAGTATGCTTTGCGTCAATCATGGTCCTGGTCAGGTCGCCATGCCGCTCAAGTGCATCATAGATTTCCCGGATTCTTTGGTTGTCGATCAGTTTGGCAGCCCGCATGTTCGCGAGGAGCTGCCAGCCGTGCCAGATCGTTGGCGTCAGTTCGAATTCCTCCGCAAGCAGGTGCATGCCAAGGTCATCT
>JACCDS010055565.1_pt1 | contig 24670 bp, 21 predicted proteins | sample 7446441 | NCBI WGS metagenome assembly JACCDS01 (sample SAMN15323445, study PRJNA562643) | freshwater metagenome | isolation source: river surface water | place: USA:Blue River Watershed | collected 2017-08-17 | reverse complement strand
TGGCCGCGTCCGGCACGCGCCTGCGGTCCGCGCCGGCGGCCCCGTTGGCCGCGGAGGCGAAGACGGCCGCGGCCAAGGCTGGGGCCTATTTCCGCTCGATCGCGACCGAGGGCGGCTACCTGTGGCGCTATGCGCCGGACTTGGTCGAACGGGCGGGCGAGAACCCGGCGACGCCGTCGCAGATCTGGATCCAGCCGCCGGGCACGCCGAGCGTCGGGCAGGCCTTCCTGCGTTTGTATCAGGTGACCGGTGACGCCGCGCACCTCGAGGCGGCGCGGGCGGCGGCCGACGCGCTGGCGACCGGCCAGCTGGAATCGGGCGGCTGGGATTACCTCGTGGATTTCGATCCGGCGAAAAGCGTCGCGTGGTATCGCCGCAGCGACGTCGGCCGCGTGCCGCCGGCCGAGGCGGCGAAGCGGCGCAACGCGAGCACCTTCGACGACGACAACACGCAGGCGGCGCTGCGGTTTCTCACCGCGGTCGTGACGGCGGCACCGGGCGACACGCCGCGCGACCGGCGGTTGCGCGAGGCGCTCGACTACGGCCTGGCGAAATTGGTCGCGGCGCAGCGGCCGAACGGCGGCTGGCCGCAGCGGTGGACGGGCCAGCCCGCGACGGCGGCGGAGTATCCGGTGCAGCCGGCGCGTTTTCCGAAGGATTACCCGCGGGAGCACGCGAAGGAAAACTACTACGGCCACTACACGCTCAACGACAACACGCAGCGCGACTGCGTGCAGACTTTGCTCGAGGCGGCGAAGGCGCTGGGCCGGCCGGACCTGCGGGCGGCGGCGCTGAAGGGCGGGGATTTCCTCGTGCAGGCGCAATTGCCGGAGCCGCAGCCGGCGTGGGCGCAGCAGTACAACGCGCGGATGGAGCCGGCGTGGGCGCGGGCCTTCGAGCCGCCGTCCGTCTGCACCAACGAGAGCGCGGGCGCGATGCGCCTGCTCGTGGACCTGTATCTGGAAAGCGGTGACGCGAAGTACCTCGAGGGACTGCCGCGGGCGATCGCCTGGTTCCGGCGTTCGGAAATCGCGCCCGGGATTTGGGCGCGCATGTACGAGCTCGGCACGAACACGCCGGTGTACGGCGACCGCGACGGGAAGATCAAATACCGCGTCGAGGACCTGAGTCCCGAGCGCCAGACCGGCTATTCGTGGAAGGGCGCGTACGGCGTGGCCGGGGCGATTTCGGCCTACGAGGCGGTGAAGACGGCGGGCCGCGACGCGACCCTGGCGCGGCAGAAGGCGGCGGCGGAAAAAGCGCGGACGCCCGAGGGCCGCGCGGCGAGGGCGCGGCAGCTGGAGCCGCAGGTGAAGCGGATCATCGGCGAACTCGACGCGACGGGCCGCTGGATCGCCGATTACCGCGGCAAGCCGGCGATCCGGACGGAGACCTTCATCGTCAACACGCGGCTGCTGGCGGATTATCTGGAAGCGGTGAAGTGAGCGGCGGGGCTCCGCGCTTGCCTCCGGCGCGGCGGCGGAAAACGTTCGGGGTCCAATGAGCGCCCCCACGTTGCACATCGTCCACGGCCAGCCTTCCTGGTCTTTCCGCTCGAGCCACGTCCACGCCCACCTGACTAAGCTGGGCGGCCACCTGGGGCCGGTGGCGTTCCGGTTGCCGCACCGGTTGGTGACGCCGTTCTCCGTCGCGCCGTGGGCCGAGGAGAAGATTCCCGCGGAATGGCCCGGATTGCTGAAAGCGTTGCGCGGCGATTTTTTCTGCGCGCCCTTCGGCGGCAACGGCACGCCGTGGCGCGGCGAACAGCATCCGCCGCACGGCGAGACCGCGAATGCGGCGTGGAAACTGAAAGCCTTTGAGCGCACGGCGGAGCGGCTGACGTTGCACGCCGAGCTCGATCTGAAGGTGCGCCGCGGGCGCGCGGACAAGTTCATCACCTTGGTCGACGGGCACACCGCGGTGTACCAGCGCCATGAATTGACGGCCGCCGGAAACATGAGCGTCGGGCACCACGCGATGCTGAAGTTTCCGGAAAAGCCCGGCAGCGGTGTCGTGACGACGAGCCGGTTCACGGCGGCGCAGGTGCTGCCCGATCCGTTCGAGCGGCCGGAGCAGCGCGGCTACTCGGCGTTGAAGACGGGCGCGGCCTTCCGGCGGCTCGACCGCGTGCCGTTGGCGGCGGGCGGGACGACGGATGTCGGCACGTATCCGGCGCGGCGCGGGTACGACGATCTGGTGATGCTGACGGCGGACGCGACGCTGCCCTTTGCCTGGACGGCCGTGACGTTTGCGGCGGAGCGGTATGTGTATTTCGCGCTGCGCGACCCGCGTGTGCTGCGGCACACGATTCTCTGGATTTCGAACGGCGGCCGGCACTACGCGCCGTGGAACGGGCGGCACACCGACGTCATGGGCATCGAGGACACGACGAGCTATTTCCACTACGGGCTCGCGGAATCCGCCGGAGCCAATCCGCTGAGCCGACGCGGACTGCCGACGACGCTGAAACTGAATCCGAAAACGCCGACGGCGGTGAACTACATCGTCGGCATCGCGGAGATCCCGGCGAAGTTCGACCGCGTGAAGACGATCCGCGCGGTGAAAGGCGGCCTCGAATTGACCGCGGCCAACGGGGCGAAGGCGGCGAGCAACGTGGATATCGGGTTTCTCGCGCGCTAAGGCTGGCCGTACGGAATCTGAACCACAGAGGGCACGGAGACGAACCGGAGGGAAACGGAGTTTGGGTTGGGGGCGGAGGCGTCAATGCTATGTGGATTGAAAGTACGGGAGTGCTTCCTCCGTGGCCTCTGTGACTCCCTCTGTGAACTCTGCGGTCCTGCCGCATCGATCCGGATGACCGACGCGGTTTCCCAAACTTCAATGTTCAATACAGCAACGCGGGTTTGCGGCGCTGTTCGAATTTGGCGAGGCCGGCGGCCCAGCGGGCTTTGATCTGCGCGAGCGATTCGCCGGCTTTGATGGCTTGCAGGGTTTCGTCGTCGCCGAGCAGGCGGCCCATCTGGTCGGTTTTGAATTCCGCCGGATACAATTTCTGCACCGTCAACGCCAGGGCGATGCCGACGTCGACGACGTTGCAGCGATCCCGATCCGTGAGAATCGCGCGGACGCCGCCGCAGGTCTGGTCCTTGTACTTCAGGGCCGAGGCGGGGCCGGGGTACCACGCCATCGAGGGCGTGAACGTGACGGCTTCGAAGCGGACGCCGGGGAGGTTGTAGGCGTTGAGCGCGGCGGCGAGTTGCGGGCCGTTCACGAAGGGAGCGCCGACCTGTTCGAAGGGGCGCTCGGTGCCGCGGCCCATCGAGATCGAGGTGCTCTCGAGCAGGCAAAGACCGGGGTACAAGGTCGCCGCGGTGAGGCTGCGCATCGAGGGCGAGGGATTCACCCAAGGGAGGCCGGTGGTGTCGAACCAGGTGCCGCGGGACCAATTCTTCACGGCGACGACTTCAAGATCCGCCTTCAGGCCGAGCTCGAGATTCAGCAAACGCGCGAATTCGCCGAGGGTCAGGCCGTGGCGGACGGGCAACGGATGGTAGCCGATGAAACTCGGCGGGCGCGATTGGATCGGGCCTTCGAATTTGGCGCCGCCGATCGGATTGAGGCGGTCGAGGACGATGAGTTTCTTTTTCGCGGCGGCGGCGGCTTCGAGGGCGGCGCCGAGGGTGGCGGAGTAGGTGTAGAAACGCGCGCCGATGTCCTGCATGTCGAAGACGAGGGCATCGAGATCGCGCAGGTGTTCGGCTTTCGGGGCGCGGGCGAGGATGGCGGCGCGGTCGTAGTCGGCCTGGCTCTGGCTGGGCAGGCGGCGCGGGGTTTCGCCGTAGAGGCTGTAGATCGGGAGCTTGGTCTTTTCGTCGATGCTGTCGCCGACCTTGTCGTCGGCCGTGCCGCGGATGCCGTGCTCGGGGCTGAAGAGCGCGACGAGTTTCACGTCCTTGGCGGCGTGCAGCAGGTCGAGCGTGAGACGGCCCTGGCGGTCGCGGCCGCTTTGGTTGGTGATGAGGCCGAGTTTGAGGCCGCGGAAACGGGCGAAGTTTTCGTCGACCAGCACGTCGATGCCGTTGCGGACGGCGCCGGCTTCGCGGCCCATGGCTTCGGCGGCGGCGGTGGCGATCTCGCGGCGGACGGGCGTGGCGTCGCCTTTGCCGTCGGGGTAGGTGCGGTTGGAAAAGAAGATGACGAAGGTGCGCGTCGCCGGCTCGATCCACAGACTCGTGCCGGTCCAGCCGGTGTGGCCGAAGGAGGTGCCGGAAGGGAACCAGCGGCCGCGGGGGCCGGAGTAGCGCGTGTCGATGTCCCAGCCGAGACCGCGGCGGTCGTTGCCGTCGTACTGGGCGCGGGTCATGGCGGCGACTGTCTCCGGACGGAGGATACGGACGCCGTCGAGTTCGCCGCCGTTGGCGATCATGCGGGCGAAGCGGGCGAGGTCGGCGGTGGTGCCGAAAACGCCGGCGTGGCCGGCGACGCCGCCCATGCGGCGGGCGGTGGGATCGTGGACGACGCCGTGAATCATGACGCCGTCGACGAGCTCCGTCGGGGCGATGCGGCTGCGTTTGGCGGCCGGCGGCAGGTAGCCGGAGTCGGCCATCTTGAGCGGGCCGAAAATTTCCTGCTGCGCGTAAACGTCGAGGGTGCGGCCGGAGACGAGGCGGACGAGTTCGCCGAGGACGATGAAGTTGATGTCGCTGTAAACGAAAGCGGTGCCGGGCGTGCCGTTGAGTTTTTCGTCGCAGGCGCGGGCGATCGCGGCCTCGTAACCGGACCAGGCGGGCGTGGCGGGAATGCCGGGGCGGAGCGCGGAGGTGTGGGTGAGGAGGTGGCGGACGGTGACGGCGCCTTTGCCGTGGGCGGCGAAGGCGGGGAGGGTGCGGGCGACGGGGGCGTCGAGGTCGAGGCGGCCGCGTTCGACGAGCTGCATGATCGCGGTCGTGGTGGCGGTGACCTTGGTCAGCGAGGCGAAGTCGTAGATCGTGTCTTCGGCGGCGCGGATCGGCGCGGGGGAGGTGGTGTGGAGGCCGTAGGTTTTCCGGTAGGTGCGGCCGGCGCTTTCGAACCAGAGGACGCCGCCGGGGATCTTTTTGTCGGCGATGGCCGCGGCGACGGCGGCGTCGATCGCGGCGAGTTTGTCGGCCTTGAGCGGCGGCAGCGGGGCGACGGCCGGGGCGGCGGTTTTCGGGGCTTCGGCGGCGGGGGGCGTGGTGCCGCAGCCGGCGAGGAAGACGAGGGCGGCGCCGGCGGACGCAAGGGCGACGAGCCGGGAGGCGGAGGGAAAACGCATGGGACTCAGACGGCGGCGAGGGCCTTTTCGAGGAAGAGGCGGTTGGCGCGGGCGTTTTCCATGGTTTCCTGCGGGGTCGCGCCGATCTTGCAGCACTCGACCATGAGGGGGCCGTTGAAGCCGGCGGCCTTCATGGCCTTGAACATGGCGGTGAAGTCGACCTTGCCGGTGCCGAATTGGATCATGACGTCGCCCTTGGGGGCGCCGCAGTCCTTGGCGCAGAAGCCGGTGACGTGCTCGGCGATGGGCTTGAATTCGGCGATCGGGTCCTTGCCGGTGTAGTAGATGATGTTCCCGGCGTCGTACCAGATCTTGAAGTTCGGGTGGCCGACGCGTTTGAGGGCGCTACGGATTTCGTCGGAGGAGCCGCTGCCGCCGCCGTGGGGTTTCATGACGAGCTTGATGCCGCGTTCCTGGGCGAAGGCGGCGGCGTCGGCCATGGCTTTGAAGTACGCGTCGTAGTGTTCGGGCTTGTCGACGCCGAAGGTGAGGGCGAACTCGACCCCGAGGGCGTGGCCGTTGGCGAGTTGCTGGCGGGTGTCGGCGATGAGGCCGGCGAGGGGCAATTCGTGCCGCATCCGGAGGGACGTCATGTTCACGGCGAGGCCGCGGGCGGCGATCTTCTGTTTGAGACCGGCGAGGTACTCGGGAGTGGCGCTGGCGTGGGTGAAGATGTCGGCCTTGGTGGGCGAGAGCAGGCCGGTGGTGCCGTAGCCGGCGCCCTTGATGGCATCGAGGGTCTCGTCGTAGGACCACTTCGTCCACGGGCGGTTGAAGCAGCCGATTTTCCAGGCGGGGCCCTTGGCGGCGGCGGCGCGGGCCGGCAGGGCGACGGCGGCGAGGGCGGCGGACGAGGAAACGAGAAAATCGCGACGGGAGAGGGAGGGGAGGGACATGGTAAATCGGGGGTGGCGCGACTAGACCGGGGCGGCGGGCGCGGGGCAAACCCGAAGCGGCGAAGGTAACCGGATGGTCACCTCGCGGGCCGGCGGAGGCCGGGCGAAAATAAACCGAATACTTTTCCGCGGCGCGGCGTCCGAGCGCGGCATCCCGGGAACAGGGACGAAAATCCGTTTGCGCTGCCGGAGCGGATTGGCGATTCCTGAATCCGGTCAACCGACCAGTCACCCCGTCTTAATTCCATGAAGAAACTCCGCGTTCTCCTCGTTACCCTCGTTTGCGCTCTCACCTTCGGGTCGGGCGTCCAAGCCGCCGAGCCCGAAACCGAAATGGGCAAGCAGATGGACAAGATGAGCGGCGCCTTCCGCGCGCTCCGCCGCCAGGCTGCCGATGCCACCAAGAATGCCGACTCGCTGGCGAAGCTGAAGACGATCCGCGACATGGCGGTCGCCTCGGAAAAGCTGGAGCCGGCGATGAAGGCCGAGATTCCCGCCGACAAGCAGGCGAAGTTCGTCTCCGACTACCGTGCCCGGATGAAGGAATTCGTCGCGCTGGTCGACAAGGCCGAGGCCGCGTTCAAGGCGAACAAGAACGAGGAAGCGGCCAAGATCCTCGGCTCGATGGCCGACGCGCAGAAGGCCGGACACAAGGATTTCAAGAAGAAGGACAAGAAGTAAGCCGGTTGGCCGGACCTTCCGTCCCTGTCACCTTGCCGCCGCCGGATTTTTCCGGCGGCGGTTTTTTTGCGCATCGCGCCGCGGGCCGGGGCCTGCCAAGACCGGGGCATGACGACTCCGCGGATCGCGTTTCTCGGTTTGGGCATCATGGGCGGCGGCATGGCGCGGCGGCTGCTCGGCGCCGGGTATCCGGTCACCGTATACAACCGGACGCGGAGTCGGGCCGAGCCGCTGGCGGCCGAGGGTGCCGCGATCGCGGACACGCCGCGGGCGGCGGCCGAAGGCGCGGATTTCGTGTTCGGCATGGTGGCGGACGACGCGGCGTCGCGCGGACTGTGGCTCGGGGCCGACGGCGCGTTGGCCGGGCTGAAGACCGGGGCGGTCGCCGTGGAGTGCAGCACGCTGACGGTTGCCTGGGTGAAGGAACTCGCGGCGGCGGCGGCGGCGCGCGGGGCGGAGTTTGCCGATGCGCCGGTGACGGGCAGCAAGCTCGCGGCGGCGGGCGGGGAGCTGAACTTTTTGGTCGGCGGCGCGCCCGCGACGGTGGAGCGGCTGCGGCCCTTGTTGTTGGCGATGGGGAAGAACGTGATTCCGCTCGGGCCGGCGGGCAGCGGGGCCTTCGTGAAGCTGGCGAACAACTTCGTCTCGGCGGTGCAGGTGGTGGCGTTTGCCGAGGCCCTGGCTTTGGTCGAGCGCAGCGACCTCGACCGCGCGGCGGCGATGAAGGTGATCGTCGACGGCGCGCCGGGCAGCCCGATCGTGAAGCTGATGGCCGGGCGCATGATGACGCCGGACTACACGCCGAATTTTTTGCTCAAGCTGATGGCGAAGGACGTGGGCTACGCGCTCGGCGAGGCGGCGCAGCGGGGACTGACGCTGGCGACGGCGCAGGGGGCGTTGGCGCAGTTCCAGGCGGCGATCGCGGCGGGCCACGGCGAAAAGGACATGTCCGCGGTGGTCGAGACGCTGCGGGCGAAGTGACGCGGCGGGCGTGTCAGCGGCCGATTAATGGCTTGCGGCATCCGGCGCGGGCTGGCGCGGTGATGCCCGCATGTCCGCTCTACCCCTGGCGTTCACTCTGGGACCGTTGACGGTTTTGGTCATCAGCGTCGTTTTCATCATCGTGGCCATCGCGTGGCTGCGGTTGCACGCGTTCTTCGCGCTGATTTTCGCGGGCATGCTGGTGGGCTTGCTCACCGTGGCCGGGCAGACGGGCGACGGGCGTTTCATCAAGACGATCGAGGCGGTGATGACGGAATTCGGCAAATCCGCGGGTGCGATCGGCTTCACGATCGCGATCGCGTCGGTGATCGGCGTGGCGCTGATGGAGAGCGGGGCGGCGGACAAGATCATCCGCCGGTTCATCGCCGTGCTGGGCGAGCAACGGGCGTCGCTGGCGTTGCTGGCCTGCGGCTTCGTGCTCGGGATCCCGGTGTTTTTCGACACGGTGTTTTTCCTGCTCGTGCCGTTGGCGCGCGCGCTGAGCCTGCGCACAGGCAAGAATTACATGATGTACGTGCTCGCGATCTGCGCGGGCGGCGTGATCACGCACGGCACAGTGCCGCCGACGCCGGGGCCGTTGCTGGTGGCGGAGACGCTGAAGATCGACCTCGGCGTCACGATCGTGGGCGGAATGCTGTTCGGCATATTGCCGGCGCTGGCCGGCCTGGGTTGGGCGCGCTGGATCAATGCGCGGATGCCGATTCCGGTGCGCGAGACCGCGGGTTCGTCGCTGGCTTCGCTCAACGAGATCGCGGGCCGCAGCGAGGACGACTTGCCCGGCTTCTGGGTTTCGATCGCGCCGGTGTTGCTGCCCGTGGTGCTGATCGGCACGGCGTCGGCGCTGGGCACGATGCGCGCGAGCGTGGCGCCCGGGCTGATGCAGGCGGTGGAGTTTTTCGGCAACAAGAACATCGCGTTGCTGATCGGCGCGGTGATCGCGCTCTGGGTTTACGCCGCGCAAAAGAAATTCGGGATCAAGCAGGTCGGCGACGCGCTCGGCGGTCCGCTCGAGGTGGCGGGCGTGATCATCTTGATCACGGCGGCGGGCGGCGCTTACGGCGCGATGATCAAGAACGCCGGCGTCGGCGATTCCGTGCGCGCGATGGCGAACGGCAACAGCGTCAACTACGTGCTGCTCGCCTGGGTGCTCGCCGTCGTGGTGCGCGTGGCGCAGGGCTCGGCGACGGTGGCGATGATCACGGCGTCGTCGATCATGCTGTCGATCGCCGGCACGGAAGGTTTCGGCGTGCATCCGTTCTACATCTTTTTGGCCGTCGGTTACGGCGCGATGTTCTGCTCCTGGATGAACGACAGCGGCTTCTGGGTGATCAGCAAACTCGGCGGCCTGACGCAGGGTGAGGCGCTGCGCAGTTGGACCATTTTGCTTTCGATCATCTCCGTCGTCGGCCTGCTGCAGGCGCTGGTCGCGGCGGCGTTTTGGCCGAAGCTCTGGTTCTGATTCTGCGAATCCGGACGCGCCGGGGCGGGCGGGCGGTTTGTTTGGGAGGACAGGAAGGGACAGGATTTCCGAACCGGGATTAACAGGACGCGAATTCCGTTCCGTTAATCCGGGTTTGGGGCGGCCGGTCGGTCAGGTCTCGCCTTCGGGTTCGAGAATTTCGACCAAGGCGGAGGACAGGAGGGACAGGATCTACGGACGTGGAGCAACAGGACGGAAATTCGTTCCTGTTAATCCCGGTTCGGGCCTTCCTGTTGATCCTGTCCTTGGTTCGGAAGAGGACTGCGGTCCGGGCTTACTTCAATTCCCGGATCTTGATGTTCCGGTACCAGCACTCGTCCTGATGGTAGGTCAGCATGATGTGGCCGGTGATCTTGTCGCCGAAGCCGGCGACCTTCGCGAATTTGCTCTTCGCCAAACCGGCCTTCACCTCGGCGCTGCCGAGTTCGTAGGTGAGGACGTTCTTGCCGTTGAGCCAATGCTCGACCTTCAGGCCTTTGACGATGATGCGGGAGTGGTTCCACTCGCCGGGTTTCTTGAGCGGCTTGTCGGCGGCGGGCGGGAGCACGTCGTAGAACGAGGCGGTCTGGCGGTGGGCGCCGATCTTGCCGTCGGGGTGGCCGACGTCGTCGAGCATCTGGTACTCGTGGCCCGGGGCGGAGGCGCGGGCCTCGGTGACGAAGTACTTCACGCCGTTGTTGCCGCCGGTGGTGACGCGCCATTCCCACGACAGTTCGAAGTCGTTGAATTTCTTTTCGAAGATGATGTCGGAGCCTTTGACCTTGGCGACGGTGCGGAGGGTGCCGTCCTTGGTTTCCCAGCCGGCCTCGGGCATCGCGGTCTTTTTGTAGCCGCGCCAGCCTTGGAAGGATTGGCCGTCGAAGAGGAGCTGCCAGCCGGCGGATTTTTCCGTGGCGGTGAGCTGGTTGTCGGCGGCGAAAACAAGTCCGGCCGGGGCGAGGGCAAACGCGAGGGCGAGCGAGAGCGAGAGGGTACGGGGCTTCATCGCTTCCATGGAAAACGGAAACGCGCGGCGAAGGGAAGCCCGGACCCGAGGGGACCCTGGGTAGGGGCGTGGCTTGTCCACGCCCGAGCGGGCGGCGAAATCGGAGCGGGCCCGTGCCGGGGGACGGGCGGAGGGCGCGCGCGAGGCGCGCCCCTGCGAAGACGCGGCGGCGGGGTGCTTGATTCCGGGGGCCAAGTTGTTTGCGTGCACCTTTGCGCCATCGGCGCCGTCCTGCCGCTTCCCCTATGTCCGCCCGTGTGATCGTCCGAGACCTCCGCAAACGCTACGCCGGCGTCGAAGCCGTGCGCGGGGTGTCGTTTGCGGTCGAGCCGGGCGAGATCTTCGGGCTGCTCGGGCCCAACGGGGCGGGCAAGACGACGACGCTCGAATGCCTGATCGGGCTGCGCGAAGCGGATGCGGGGGAACTGCAGGTCTGCGGCTTCGACGTGCGCACGCAGCCGGAGGAAGTGAAGCAGCGCATCGGTGTGGCGCTGCAGAGCACGGCGTTGCAGGACCAGATCACGCCGCGGGAAGCGTTGCGCTTGTTCGGGGCGTTTTACCGGCAGAGTGAAAAACCGGAAACGCTGCTCGCGCGGTTCGCGCTGGAGGACAAGGCGGACGCGCGGTTCGCGACGCTGTCGGGCGGGCAACGGCAACGGCTGGCGCTGGCCTTGGCTTTTGTGAATCGGCCGGAGCTCGTGCTGCTGGACGAGCCGACGACGGGGCTTGATCCGCAGGCGCGGCGGGAATTGCACGGGGCGATCGAGCAGATGAAGCGCGACGGCTGCACGGTGCTGCTGACGACGCACTATCTCGAAGAGGCGGAGCGGCTCTGCGACCGGCTGGCGATCATCGATCGCGGGCAGGTGGTGGCGACGGGCTCGCCGGCGGCGCTGATCGCGCAGGCGCGCGGGGCGCAGGTGGTGACGTTGACGGCGTCGGGCCCGCTGGATCGCGCGCGGCTGGCGGCGTTGCCCCACACGGCGGAATTGCAGATCGGGCCGGCGGGAAATGCGGCGACATTTCGCACGACGCGGGCGACGGAGACCTTGGCGGCGTTGACGGCGTTGCTGGCGGCCCAGGGGTTGGAGACGGTGGAATTGACGGTGCGGAAAGCGTCGCTCGAGGACGTTTTCCTTAACTTGACGGAAACGCCGGCGGCGACGGAGGAGCGGCGATGAAGGCGTTGCGCGAACATTTGGCTTTGGCGTTGCGGCTGCATTTCCGGAACCGGATGGCGCTGCTGTACGGCTATCTCTTCCCGCTGATTTTCCTCGTGGCGTTCTATGTGTTGTACCGGCACGAGCGCGTGCCGTTGCTGCGGCACATGGGGGAGTTGCTGACGGTGGCGGTGCTGGGCGGGGCGTGCTTTGGGTTGCCGACGACGCTCGTGAGCGAGCGGGAGCGCGGCGTGTGGCGTCGGTACCGGCTGACGCCGATTCCGACCTGGGTGGTGATCGCGAGCACGGCGTTGGCGCGGTACGCGATCATTCTGACGGCGGGCGTGCTGCAGGTCGGGCTGGCGATGGCGCTGGGCATGACGTTGCCGGCGCATCCCTTCGATCTGTGGGTGGTGTTCACGTTTGCGGCGTTTGCTTTCATCGGGCTCGGGCTCGTGTTGGCGGCGATGGCGGACACGGTGCCGGCGGTGCAGGCGCTGGGGCAGTGCATCTTTTTGCCGATGCTGATCATCGGCGGGGTGGCGGTGCCGTTGGCCGCGTTGCCGGAGTGGGCGCAGCATGTGTCGGCGTTTTTCCCGGGGCGCTATGCGGTGGAAGGCTTGCAGGCGACGGTGACGGGCACGGGGTTGGCGGGGGCGAAATTTTGCCTGCTGGCGCTGACGCTGACGGGCGTGGCGGGCGTGATCGCGGGGGCGAAGTTGTTCCGTTGGGATGCGCAGGAGCGGTTTGCGGCGCGGCCGGGGAAAATCTGGCTCGGGCCGGCGTTCGCGGCGTGGGTGGCGGTCGGCGGGATCGCGGAGTATCGCGGGCGGATCGCGGTGCCGGTGGACCGGGAGTTGGCGCCGCCGAAGGTGGCGCCGGCGCAGGCTCCGAGTGCGGCGCCGCAGCTTGCCCCGGCGGCAACGGTACCGACGCCGACTGCGGTGGCCGCGGTGCCCGCGGTGACGCCGCCGCCGGCGGTGACGCGGCCCTTGCCGCTGCCGCCGCCGGAGCCGGCGTGGATGAAACTGACGATGCAGGATACGGAGGGCCTGGATTACCGGTTGCCGCCGGACCACGGGATCGTGGCGCCGTTTGCGGCGATCGATGAGGCGCCGGAGGATTTCATGAAGGAGCTGGTCGACGGCGTGAGATCGAAGCTGCCGGATTGGCCGCCGGGGGCGGAGGGCGACGAGCTGCGGTGCGTGCGGAATCTGCTCTACGTGGCGGCGGTGCCGGATGCGATCCAGATGCCGGTGGAGCGGTATTTGCCGCGCGTGGTGTACGAGCGGCTGATCGACACGTACCCGCGCGACCGGCTGATCAAGATGCTGACGTACATCGCGCTGCATCCCGAGGCGGGGATGGTGATCGACGATATTTCGGAGCTCGGCATCGAAGGCACGGCGGGCGATCCGAGTGTGGTGCGCGAGCGGGCGTACCTGTACGCGTTGAAGTTTCTGCTGCGGGTGACGGGAAAGATTTCCGAATAGGCCGCCCGCGGAACGAATTGCCGGATCCAGAGCCCGACTTGCCCTTGAAAACTCCCTCGCCCGCGACCGTCAAAGCCGTGCTGTTCGTCATCTTCGTGATGACGCTGGTGTGTTTGCCGTTCGCGATTTTCGGCGAGGAGTTCGTGTTGCCGCTGCTGAAATCGCGGGAAGAGCAGACCGGGGCGCTGGTGCTGATCGCGATCGCGTTGCTGGCCTGCGATTCGGTGGCGCCGATCCCGGCGACGCTGGTGATCATGTACCTCGGAGCGAAGGCGGGTTGGCTGGCGGGGATTGTCGGCGGGACGATCGGGATGAGCCTCGGGGTGCTGGCGGCGGCGTGGGTCGGGCGGGCGGCGGTGGGGCGGCTCGCGCCGAAGTTTTTCCCGGATGCGGAGCTGGCGCGGTTGCGGGCGTCGTTGCAGGACCGGCTGGGGCTGACGTTGGCTTGCCTGCGCAGCGTGCCGGTGCTGGCGGAAACGTCGGTGATCGTGGCGGCGGCGATGGGGATTCCGGTGCGCCGGATTTTCGTCGCGACGCTGCTGCCGAATTTCGTGGTCGCCGCGATCTACTCGTTTGCCGCGGAGGAATCGGGGACGACGGCGGCGGTGACTTTCCTGGCGACGATGGCGGCGTCGTGGCTCCTGTGGAAAGTGGGCCTGCGGCGGTCGGCGCCGCCGCGGTGACGGCGGCGATGGCCGGGCGAGGCCGACGGACGGCCTTACCAATCGCCTCAAGCTTTCAGACCTTAACCACAGATTTCACAGATGGGCACGGATGAGGGGTTTCTCTCCGTGAGATTCCGTGAAATCGGTGGCCAAAAGTCTGTTTCCTGAAGTCCAACAACTGAGGGACGGTGGTGTTACTTCGCCGGGGCGAAGATCGAGGCCATTTCCTTTTTCGGATTCACGTGGCGGATGCCGGTGATGACGCCCTTGTCGTCGAGGGAGAGCACGGTGAGTTGGTCTTCCTTGGCCGGGTAGCGGGCGAGGAAGCCTTCGGCGTCGGCGAGGATGATGCGGTGCGGGTAGCCCTTCATCTTCGGGAGGGCGAAGAAACGGCCGACGCCGGGCATGCCGTAGATGTTGGAGATGAAGACGGCGCGTTGCTGGGTGAGAAAATCGGCGGGTTGTTTTTCGAAGAACGAGTTCGCGGCTTTGCCGGCGCCCATTTCGAAGGAAACGATGACGAGGCGGGAGCCGCCTTCGTAGGTGAACGGTTTTTCGTGCTGATCCTTGGCGGAGAAGGCGGCGAAGGTATCGCCGACCTTGTAGGTGTCAGCGGCGGGGGCGGCGGCGGCGAGACCGAGGGCGAAGCCGACGGCGAGGATAAGACGGGGAAACAGTTTCACCCGCGCAACGTAGGACGGGGCGGCGAGTCCTCAACCGGAAATACGTGGCGGCGGCGGCGGCGGGCGATTTTGCAGTTTCCTCCCGCACCGGCGTCGTGCTTCATCGCCGGACCCCGACTGCGGCCGTTGTCCGGCGGCAGGACCGCCGCAGCTTGCCGATTCCACTTTCCCAATGACATCTCCTACCAAAACACCCCGCGGGTCGCTCTTCACGATGATGGCCCTCGAGTTCTTTATCTGGGGCGCGTGGCTGCCCCTGATTTTCGGCTACCTGCCGAGCCTCGGCTTCACGCCGGGGCAGCAGTCGCTGATTTTGAACGCGTTTCCCGTGGCCTCGATCGTGGGGATGTTCTTCAGCAACCAATGGGCGGACCGGAAGTTCGCGGCGGAGAAGTTCCTCGCGTTTTCGCATTTGATCGGCGGCCTGGCGATTTTGGGCTGCGGTTTCACGAAGGAGTTTTGGCCGTTCTTCCTGCTGATGCTCGTGCACTGCCTGCTGTACGTGCCGACGATCTCGATCACGAACTCGATCGCGTTCGCGAGCATGAAGGATCCGGAAAAGGAATTCGGTCTGGTGCGCATGGGCGGCACGATCGGGTGGATTCTCGCGGCGTGGCCGTTCACCTTCATCTTTGTGGATTGGGCGAAGGTGGATGCGGCCAATCCGTCCGGTTTCGTGGCGTGGCTCGGCGCGGCGTTGGCGAATCCGCTGGCGGGCGAGGCGGCGAAGGCGGCGACGAAGTGGACCTTCATCGTGGCGGGCATCGCGTCGCTGGCGCTGGCGGCGTTCAGTCTCACGCTGCCGCACACGCCGCCGAAGAAGGCGGCGGCCGGGACCGCGGAGAAGCTGGCGTGGCTGGAAGCGTTCAAGCTGCTGAAGCATCCCTTCGTGCTGGTGCTGTGGCTGGTGACGCTGGTCGATTCCTTCGTCCACAACTGCTATTTCAGCTGGACGGGTGTGTTCCTCGGCACGGCCCGCGAGGCGGGCGGCGTTGGCATCGCGTCCAACTGGATCGCGCCGGTGATGAGCATCGGGCAGATCGCGGAGATCCTCACGATGTTCGTGCTGGGGGCGACGCTGAAGACCTGCGGGTGGCGCACGACGATGATCGTGGGCATTCTCGGGCATGCGGCGCGGTTCGCGGTGTATGCGTTCATGCCGCAGAGCGCGGGGGCGATCATCTTGATCCAGGTGCTGCACGGCGTGTGCTACGCGTTCTTCTTCGCGACGGTGTACATCTTCGTGGACGCGTATTTCCCGAAGGACATCCGTTCCTCGGCGCAGGGACTCTTCAATCTCCAGATCCTGGGCGTGGGTGCGTTGCTGGCGTTCTCGATCTGCCCGTGGCTGATGCAGTCGGTGTACACGGTGAACAACGTCGTCGACTTCAAGGGCCTCTTCCTGGTGCCGCTGGCGGCGGCTTCGATCGCGGCGGTGGCGCTGGCGCTCTTCTTCCATCCGCCGAAGGACACGGCGGCGACGGCGGGCGGGTCGGGCAGCGCGCCGCATTGAGAGGCAGAAGAGTTGAGGGTTGAGGGCTGAGAGTTGAGAGCCCGGACCGCCGGAGAGCGGCGACGGGCTCCGCTCTCCGCATCGCGAAGCAAAGGCCGCAGACGGGCGGCGAATTCCGAAAAGACGAAGGGCGGCCCGAGGGCCGCCCTTTTCGTTGGGTCCGAGGCGAAGGCCGCGAGCGTTTACTGCGCGACGCGGATGTAGGTGTCGCCGAAGTAGGTGAGGGTGATCGGGTCCTTGACCTTGATCATCGACTTGCGGCTGGTGAGCAGAGAGGGCCGGTCGTTGGACTCGGCGCCTTGCACGGTGAAGTTGCGTTCTTCGGCGGAGCTGCGGCCGTTGCCGAACTTGATCCACTTCACCTTGCCGTCCTTGGCGATCTGGAGGCGGCGGTCGCCGTTGCCGGAGCCGGTTTCGTAGGCGCCGGCGACGCTGGTCAGGAGACGTTCCGCGGGGGCGGCCTCGAGCAGGCGGTAGGGCGGGAGGAAATTGCCGGGCGGGCGGCGGAGTTCGGAGAGGGTGAAAAGGTTAACGCCGATGATGATCAGGCCGAGGATGCCCGTGTACATCATGATGAGGCCCTTGCGGAGGGGGGCCTTCGGCTCTTTGCGGCTGGCGGCGCCGCGATTGGCGGCGGCGGCCGGGGTGGGCGGGACGTAGACGGGCTCCCGTTCCTCGGCTTCGCCGGTGATGGCGGCGTAGATATCGTCGGCCGGCATGATGCCGCTGCGCGACTTGGCGGAAGCCCAGCTGACGAGGTTCAGCCGCTTTTCCTTGAGCTGGACGACAAAGCTGCCGGTGGGACCGTTGATCCGGATTTCCGGGGTCAACGGGTACTCCACTTTCAACGACGTGGCGGCGGCGGCGGTCAGGAGCTTGCGGAGCTCCTTGCTGGTAACCCCGGAGCGCTGGACTACGGGGAGTTCTAAATTGGCCTCGCGGGCGTCGGTCGAAAGTTGGCGGAGTTGGAGCTCGAATGCTAGCGTCGCGCTCTCGCTCATTGTTGCAGAATGAAAATCGGGTCGTTGTTGACGCCGATCCGGAAGTTGCCGGTCGTGAGGCTGCCGTCGTCCACCAGCTTGTCGATTTCGAGCAGGACCTCTTCGTTCACGGGGAACGGAGCGCCGTCGGTTTCGCTGATCGAAATGACGGCTTTGTAGCGGGTGCCGGCATGAAGTTGGTTGCTGTCCCAGTTGTATTGGCCGCCGATGGGCGTCGTGCGGAGCCAGGACGTCGAGCCGAGGCGCTCGTTCATTTCCGGCGGCATCTTGCCGGCGGGCTGCTCGTCCGGCCAACCGCCGCGTTCCTGGGCGTAGCCCTCGAAGGCGGAGGCGAAGGTGCGGAGGTCGGCGACAATGATGGTGGAGCGGGAAATGCGCTCGGACTGTTTCACCTTCGGAACGGCGACGGAAACGACGATGCTGCCGATGGCCAGACTCAGCATGAGCTGGATCAGGTTGAAACCGGCTTGCCGGGCCCGGCGGGACTGGCGACCCAAGCCGACGCGGTCCGCGTGAACGCGGCCGGGGGGCGTGGGTTGGGAAATTGAACGGGTTCGGAACATGGCGGGGAGCGTTGGCGATTTCGGCGGCCGACCCGCAGGGGTCAAACCGACAAACTCGTAACACAGCGGTGAAAAGGCATCCGAGTCCGGGCCGGCACGCAAGTGCGCAAATCGGGATTCCCGATGGAAAATTGCGTAGCGTGGATTGCGTAGCCGAGGGTGGCTGAGCGGGGCGGAAGGGCACCGCGGCGCTCAAAAGAGCGACCGTTTCCAGCCGGGCTCGAGGCGCTGCATGAGTTGGGCGTCGTTGCGGTTGCGGACGCCGCTGCGGACGTAGCGGTCGGCGGCGACGGCGAGCTTGGCGCGGTCGAGTTCGACGCCCAGGCCGGGGCCGGCGGGGATTGCCATTTTGCCGTCCTTGATGGGCAGGTTGCCGCCGACGATGAGATCGTGGCCCGCGGGGAGCCAAGGGTAGTGCGTATCGCTGGCGTAAGTGAGCTGCGGGACGACGGCGCCGAGGGTGATCATGGCGGCCATGGTGATGCCCGCGTGGTTGTTGCTGTGCTGGCTGAAGCTCCAGCCGAGGGTTTCGCCGACGGTGGCGACGGATTGGCAGACCGTCAGGCCGTTGAAGGAGTGGTGGTCGAGCAGGAGGATGTCGATGGGCTTGGTCGCGACGGCTTCGGCGAGGTGGGGCACGGTGGTGACGCACATGTTGGTGCTCAGCTTGAGGCCGGTTTTTTGGCGGACCTCGGCCATGGCGGCCTGGCCGGCGACGGGGTCCTCGTAGTAGTCGAGGGGGAGGTCGCGGAGCTTTTCGCCGATGCGCAGGGCGGTCGGAGTCGTCCAGCGGGCGTTGGGGTCGATGCGCAGGGGTTCTTTGCCGCCGAAGCGGGCGTTGATGGCGCGCAGGGTGTCGAGCTCGACGTCGGGCGGCAGGACGCCGGCCTTGAGCTTGTGGAAACGGAACCCCCACTTCTGCTTAAACTGCCAGGCGAGCTCCGCCATGGCTTCGGGGGTGCGGATCTCGCCCCAGTCGTCGAGTGCGGTCTCGCCGCGGCCGCGGGTGTCGACGAGCGCAGGGTCGGCGAGCACGGTCGGATGATCGGCGGCGTAGCGGTAGAAGAGGTAGGAAGAGAATTCGACCTCGTCGCGGACGGGACCGCCGAGGAGATCGCAGACGCGGAGGCCGGTGGCGCGGCCGATGAGGTCGAGGCAGGTGAGCTCGAGGCCGGCGTAGGCGCCGGCGGGGGCCTGGGCGAGGCGGGCGGCGAAGGCGCGGTAGGCGAAGGGGCTTTCGCCGACCAGGCTGGCGGCAACGGCTTGGAGGGCGCGGACGGTGGCTTCGCCGCCGCGGGTTTCGCCGATGCCGGTGAGGCCGGCGTTGGTTTCCAGTTCGAGGATGGTACGGAGAAAATAGGGACCGTGGGCGCCGGAGGCGGCGAGCAGCGGGGGATCGGGGAGGGCGACCGCGGTGACGCGCAGGCCGGTGATGCGAAGGCCGCGGAGGGTGCGGGCGGAGCCGGCGGGGAGACCGGGGAGGGGCGAGGCGGCCGGCAGCAAGGGGGCGGAGGCGAGGGTGAGCGAGGCGGAGCCGGCGGTGGCCAGCCATTGACGACGGGTGAGAGGCATGGGGCGGGGAGCGGGGCTTGGGGTTTGGGGTTTAGGGTTTGGAGTTCGGAGTTGTGAGGTAGGGGCTGAGAGGGAGGGAGGCCGGGGGGCCGGAGCCCCAACGGGCGCGATTTAGTCCAGCCCGGGGCAAGGCCTCGGGATTGCAAGGAACGAAACAGGGAGCCCGGAAGGGGCGGTCGAGGATAGGCGGAATGGAAGGTGCGCATGGGCGGCGCGGGCCTGCGCGCTTGCTTCGGAGGTGGCGCGGTGGCTATGGAGACGGGTGCGGCGGTGGCCGACCGCGCCGCGACCATGACTTTGTTTGCCAACGCCGAAACCCAATCCCGTCCGCCGGCGGGGCCGTGCTTTTTTGACGCGTGAGCGAGCCGCCGGAAAAGACGCCGAAGCCGCGCGGGTTGCTGCCGAAAATGCCGGTGCGGCAATTGCCGGTCGCGCCGCCGCCGGCGGGATCGCAACCGGCAGAGCCGGCGGAGTTGCCGGCGGCGGCGCGGCCGCGGGTGGAGTCGGCGTTGGGTTCGGGCAAGGAGGCGGCGAAGGTGAATTTCAAATTGCCGAGTACGCCGCGGCCGGCGGCGCCGGTGCGTGCACCCCGGCCGAAGCCGGCGTCGCCCGGTCCGGCGGAGGCGGGAGGCGGCGAGACCTCGCCGGCGTGGGCCAAGCCGGCGGCGGCGGGCAAATTGGCGGAGGCGTTGGCCGATTTGCCCGATTTGGATGCGGCGGCGACGGCGGCGGCGGTGCGGGCGGCGCGGGAAAAGGCGCTGCGGGAGCAACCGGGCTGGGTGAAGGCGTCGGCGGACGATTCGTTGCGGAATTTCCGGCGGGCCGGGCAAAAAATCGGCGCGGCGTGGCGGCGGTTTCGCTCCGGGCCTTCGTTCTGGGCGGTGGCGGCGTTTGTCGCGATCTACGGGTTGCTGGCGTTCATGCGGGCGCCGGGGCAGGTCGTGATCGAGCAATCGCGCCGGGCGGAGGAGGCGGCCTGGTTGCAGGCGTTGCTCAAGAACTACAGCGCCGCCGGCGGGCCGGTGCTCGGCGTGAAGCCGCACGGCGGCACGGAAATCTATCCGCGCGGCATCGTGCTGCAGGGGGAAATGCTGGATGCGTTCCGGCAGGCGAAGCCGGGGGACACGTTCACGGTGACGGTGGCGGCGCCGATGTGGAACCCGCTGACGGCGTTCCATGGTTTTCCGCCGATTTTTGCGGGCGGAACCTATTTCCAGATCGAGCGGAAAATCGATTTCACGCGCTACACGCTCACGTTGCTGCTGCGGAAAGACACGGACCGGGCGGGGGCGCTGGTGCTCGCGACGGTGGCGCCGACGGCGGCGCAGGGCGGGACCGGCGGAGCCGGAAAGTGAACGGTGCGGCCGGCCGCGGTCAGTTCAGGGCGGCGAGGGCGGCGTCGTACTCGGCCTTCGTCATGTCGGCGTAGTCGGTCCGTCGATACGAGATCACGCGCGGGGTGCCGGGCGGGTAGCGGCCGTTCATGAAGAGGTCGTTGAAGCCCCAGTTGCGGACGGGGGCGGAGTAGTAGTCGATTTTCCAGGGTTCGTCGGCGACGCGGCTTTCGAAGAGGGAGACGAGGGAGCCGCGGATGAAGACGGAGCGGCCGGTGGAGGACCAGTTTTCGAGGAAGCGGACGAGGTTGTGCGCGCCACCGCTCATGCGGGCGGAGCCGTCCTTGTTGGTGGGCGTGATGCCGGTGAGCATGGCGGCGGCGATCACGCTGTTGGCGGAGGCGTTGGGGCGGACGGAGCTTTTGCTGGTGGCGTCGTTGAAACCGGCGGAAAGAATGGTGATGGCGTCGGCGGCGATGGCGGCGGGGGTTTCGCCGACTTTGGAGACGGAGGCGCTGGCGGACGTGCCGTCGTCGTTGTAGTGGCCTTTGATGTAGACGGGGGCGTTGGTGGCGAGGGTGAGTCCCTCGACGGTGCCGTAGGAGGGGACGGGGGTGTTGCCGTTGATGAGGCGGATGGCGACGCGGTCGCCGCCGGCGGCGGCGACGGTCTCGCCGTTGAGGCGGGTCGTGGGGTTGCTGGTGACCTCGAGGTAGACGATGCCGGTCCACTGGGCGGGTTCGAGGGAGCTGATGGCTTTCGTGACATCGCGGCTGCCGGAGGAGAGCTGCATCTGCGCGACGGTTTCCTTGAGCACGGTCATGTCGAGTTCGACGAGATCCTGGCCGGCGCCGCGGCGCTGGTCGTAGAGGCCGCGGCTGACGGAGGAGGATGTGACGTTGCCGGTGGAGATGCGGGTGACGACGGTCTCCTGATAGGGCAGGTAGCGGACAAGATTGGCCGGGACGGTGGCGGCGACGGTGCCGGCGGGGCCGCCGGTGCGGACGGTGATGCTGGCGGCGACGACGGGATTGTTGGCGGTCGTCGTGTGGGTGGAATTGGAGGAGACGAGAGTCGAGACGGAGCCGGAGGCGGGCACGATCTGGATATATATACCGGCTTGGGTGGAGTATTTCTGCGCCTCGACCTCGGCGCTATATTCGGCGCTGGAGACGGCGGTGGGCGGCTCGATCAGCAGGCGGCCGGTGTTGACGGATTGGTCGACGCCGTCGCCGGGGGACGGGTCTTCGACATAGCGGCCGATGGCGACAGGCGTGTAGTTTTGCACGCCGTTGGCGGAGGTTTGGACATTGCCGTGCCAGGTCGAGGAGGCGTGGGTTTTGAAAGTGCTGAGATTCGTGGCGGCGGCGGTGGCGAGGGCGGCGGCGTATTCGGCCTGGGTGGCGTAGTCGCCGTCGACATTGTTTTCCCGGATCGTGGTGGAGACGCCCATCGTGCTGTCTTTCCAGGTGCCGCTGGCGTCGAGGGAGACCTGGACGGAGAGGCGGTTCTTGAACGTGACGTCGGAGGTCATGTTGAGATTTTCGCCGGTGGTGCCGTTGGTCTGGCCCTGCGCGGTGGGGAGGAAGTTTTTCCAGGCGTGGTAGATATTGCCGGTGGCGGTGACAATATTGTAGAAATTGACGGCCACGCCCTGGGATGAAACGTACATATCGCCGTTGGCATGGACGGGGCCGTAGATGTTCATGGTGGAGCCCGGGGCGAGTTCCATATCCATGTTGTAGAAGATGGCGTGGGCGAAGAGCGGGGCGCCGCGGACGCTGATTTTCTCGCGCACGTAGGCGGTGATGGGCCGGTTGTTGGCGGTGGTGGCGGTGGCTTTGGCGTAGATGGGGATGTCGCGGCGGAAGATCCACTTGCCCTTGAGGGGGTCGTTGAAGTGGTTGGGGTCGTTGGCGTCGACGTAGTAGAGGGAGCTGGAGCCGTTGGAGGTGACGTTGTTGATCCGGCCGGCGTTGATGGAGTTGGAGGCGGTGACGATATTGGTGCCGGCGAAGAGGTTCGCGTTGGGCAGCACGAGCGGGTGGGCGCCGGCGCTGGTGAACGCGTTTGCCTGGAAGGTGCTGGTGTTCTCCATGCGGTAGCGGATCTGGGTCATGCCGTATTCGGCGATGCCTTCGGCGGCATTGCGGGCCTCGAGGCGGAGGAGGGAGCGGCGGTTGAGGGTCGCTTCGGTGACGACCCATTTGAGCATGCTGCCGATGACGAGAACGAGCAGGGTGGAAAAGATGATCGCCATCACGAGGCCGGAGCCGCGGCGGGCGGAGCGGAGGGAGCGGAAAGTCGGGGAAGGCATGGCTCAGCCGCGGGGGGAGACGGTGAAGTTGTAGGTCGAGACGGCGCGGCGGGTGAGGCCGTCGGTGGAGATATAGTTGATCTGGCCTTTGACCATGACACTGCGGTTGAAAAAATTATAGAAGAGTTTGCGGACCGAGGAGGTGCCGGTGGCGCGGCCGACGATGCCGGCGGAGATGATGTCGGGGTTGGTGTGCAGGGTCGAAGTGGCCGGCATCAGCGTCCACAGCTGCGTCGAGGAGGAGCTGGGGGAGAAGGTGGAGTCGAATTTGCGGACGGGGCCGAGGCCGTCGGAGTCGGGGTCGTGGTAGTAGCCGATGAGGCGCTGGATTTTGGTGTCGTCGGCGGGGTCCTTGAAGATGAGGAGGAGGCAGTCGCCGGATTCGCCGTCGCCCATGGTGGCGAGGACTTCGCTGCCTTCCGGGCCGGTGGTGCGGGAGGAGAAGTCCTCGAGGATGACGAAGTAATTGGCGTACGTCGCGGTGTCGGTGAGCTCGTTGGTGAAGGTGCGGATGTCGCGATTGATGCTCAGGCGGAAGGTATTGTATTTATAGCTCTTCATCAGGTTGATGAAGAGGCTGAGGATCATGATCACGACGAGGGAGAGGATGGCCGTGGCGACCATGACCTCGACGAGGGAGAAACCGCGGCGGCCCGGGCAACGGCGGGGGCGCAAAAAGGAAGGACGCGGGCACATGGCGCTCAATACGTCGGGACGAGGGAGCGCAGGTTCTTGATCACGCCGGTGTAGGCCCGCACGGTGTTGCCGTCCTGGATCCGCCACATGTAGAGCAGCGTGATCGCCTTGCATTGCTGGGTGGCGCCGTAGCCGGAGGGGGTGCGATCCTCGATCCAGACCCAGATGTGGATGGAGAGATCGGCGGCGCGGTTGACGTCGAAGACCTTGACGTTGTCGTAAACGGCCGAAGGCACGGTGGGCGGAGCGATGTTGGCCGGGGTGAGCGGCGACATCGGGGACAGGACGAGGGGGTCGGCGGTGACGTCGTCCTTCTGGGTCGGCAGCGAGTACTGGGTGGCGTACAGCGCATCGGCCATATTCGCGCCGGCCGCGGGCGAAAGAGGCAGCAGATCGTACGGCATGTTTTTGATCTGCTCGAGGTAGCCCTGCATGATCGAGGCGACCGACGATTGATAGACGGAGATCTCGGTGAGCCGCCGGGTGAGCATCGACGTCGCGATCAATCCGGTCGAGACGATGGCCACGACAACGGTGGCGACGACGACCTCGACCAAGGTCATGCCGCGTTGGCGGTGCCTGCGATGCAGCCCGATCATGAGCGGGACGGGGGCGGAGTTTTGTCTTCGAGGGCGGCGGCGGCGGCCTGGACGAGTTGGGCGGCGGCCGCACCGCGGACGAAGGCGGCGGCATCGGCCGCCGCTTGGGCGGCGAGCCGGGACTCCTCGAGCAGGCGGGCGGTTTCGCGGCTGAGCGCGAACAGCCGGAGGGCGGCGACCGCCGCGACGAGCAGGAAACAATCGCCGTAGGAGCAAAGCGCGCGGTGGTGGTCGATTTCCGCGGTGCCGCGGGTGAGGAGCAGGGCGGCGGCGAGCGCGGCGCCGCCGGCGACGGCGGGCAGGAAACGGGGCGCCCGGGCCGCGGCGCGGCTCAGACCGAAGGCGGCCCCGAGCAGGGCGGCGGCTTGGGCAACCTGCAAGGTGAGCACGAGAAGATTCATCGGGCGGCGTAGCCGGTCCGCTTGGCGGCGGCGGCGATGGTGGTCGCGTTGCTTTCGGAGAGCACCAACTCGGGCGACGGCGCGACGCCGATCCACTCCACGCGGCCGTCCCGGCCGAGGCCTGCGACAAAACCGACGGCGACAAGCCGGGCGTTGCCGAGGTTGTGCCGGATCGTGAAGTGGCCGTGGGCGTCGGTCTTGGTCGAAAACGGCGCCGGCGGAATCAGGTCCACGAAATGGGCCAGGGTCCGTTTGGCCTGGGCGAAGAGCGCGTCGGCGTCGGCGCGGCGGCCGAGTTTGGCGGCGGCCTCGGCTTGCGCCTGGAGGCGGCCGGCGGCGGTGTCGGCGCGGGTCCGGGCGGTCTTGAGGTGG
>JACCDS010191532.1_pt1 | contig 24671 bp, 22 predicted proteins | sample 7446441 | NCBI WGS metagenome assembly JACCDS01 (sample SAMN15323445, study PRJNA562643) | freshwater metagenome | isolation source: river surface water | place: USA:Blue River Watershed | collected 2017-08-17 | reverse complement strand
TTGCGGTCATCAAAAAAGCGACGTTTAGCCACAAAACTTTGCTGCATCACTTTTTTCCCCTGATCTCGTTGAATCTAAAGCTATCCCAATTAAACTGTGCGGAGTATGGTAAACAAAATTCCGCACGTAAAACAAATGTTTTTTATCGTGACCATAAAATATAATAAGGCTAATGCTTGGACACCGAACTACTGAAAACCTTCCTGGAAGTACAAAAAACCCGTCATTTTGGTAAAGCCGCCGAGAATCTGTATTTAACCCAGTCCGCTGTCAGTTTTCGCATCCGGCAACTGGAACAAAGTCTGGGCGTTGCATTGTTTAGTCGCCACCGTAACAACATCCAGCTGACCGAAGCCGGCGAGCTGCTGCTACCCCATGCCGAGGCCGTGATCAGCGCACTACAGGCTGCCAGGACGCAATTACAGCAACAAAGTAGCTTGCCGCAAAGATTGACCGTGGCGGTCGAACCAGGTTTGCAATATCTTGCCGCAGAATTACTTGAGGCGTTAGTCGTGAACATTGAGACTGCAGTGCATTTGCAGGTACTTGATGCTGCGACTGCCTGTAGTCGGCAGGCAGACGTGGTGCTCTGCGCAAATCCGGACAGCACCGCCGATGCCGCATATAAAACAATAGTGTGGCGATCTGTTGTGCTGACAGCTGTGGGACCTGTTGGCAGCACTGCGCAGGCTGAAGGCCGCCTGGACTGGGCCGGTAGATTGCCGCAGCTGAGTAAAGCACCGCTGGCTTTTTGTTGTAGCGATCCGAGATTGTTACGTCAATGGCTGGCACGCAGCAATGGCACAGCATTCTTGCCTCAGATGCTGGCACAGGATCTATGTCACACCGGTTTATATCAGTTGCTGGCAATGCCGGAACAACAAATCAGTGTCCAGTTGTGGTTACGTGACGGCGCACCGATCCGCTGGCAGGATTAAATAGGTCGTGAAACAACAGGGCTATGGGCGGAACCAGCTCAGCTCTGGCCCCATCACCCGCCGGCTCGCCATACGGCGGTGATTCAGAAACAACGGCACTGACACCGGTCCGGTCAACAGCGCCAGCAGTACCCAGGGCCAACTGCGTAAACCGGCTTTTTTTGCTTGCAAATAACACCAAACACTCACCAGTGGATGAAGGAATAACCACAGCACAATCATACTCCGGCAGCAAAAAAAGCGGCATTATACAAAAAACCGCAGCAAGCTGCGGTTTTTTTCGGCACTTAGGCAAAACTCAGTAAAAAGTCTTTTCCTGTTCAGCCAGCTCCAGCAACATCTTTGCCGGTGCAAAACGACTACCAAACTGCGTTTCATAGCGGCGCAAATCTGCTACCAGATTACCAGCACCCAAACTATCAATATATCGGAACGGCCCGCCGAGGAATGGTGGAAAACCTATACCAAAAATTGCGCCGATATCGCCGTCACGGGCAGAAGCAATAATACCCTCTTCCAGACAACGCACCGCTTCGTTTAGCATCTGCACCATACAACGTTTGCTGATTTGCTCCGTGCTTAAGCGGCCATTGGGCTGCACACCCAACAGGCTATACACGCTGGTGTCGACCTCTTTGCGGCCTTTTTTCGCGTTTTTACCGTAGAGGTAAAAGCCTTTTTCGACTTTTTTCCCTTTACGGCCATCGGCGATCAACTTGTCAAAAGCAGCCGGTGCCTGAAAACGCTCACCCAGCGCCTTTTGCAGAATAGGTGAAATTTTTGCGCCGACGTCGATACCAACCTCGTCCAGCAAAGTGATAGGCCCGACCGGGAAGCCAAACCGCGTCAAAGCTTTATCAAGCTTCTCGACTGACTCACCTTCCAGCAGCAGATTCGCCGCTTCGTTCATATACAGCGCCAAAATTCGGTTGACATAAAAACCTGCGCCGTCTTTCACCACAATCGGTGTTTTACCCTGTTTGCGGGCAAAAGCGACTGTTGTCGCAATGGTCTCAGCGGAAGTTTTGTCATGCGCAATCACTTCAACCAACGGCATTTTGTCGACCGGAGAGAAATAGTGCAGACCGATGACGTTTTCCGGCCGCGCCGCTTTCGCTGCGATCTGACCAATCGGCAATGAGCTGGTATTCGAAGCAAAAACAGTATGTTCACTGCAATGCTGTTCAATATCTGCCACCATCTGCTGCTTTAACGCCAGATCTTCAAACACCGCTTCAATGACCAGGTCCACATCGTGGAAACCTGAATAGTCCGTAGTACCGGTCAACAGCGCCATTTGCTTTTGCAGTTCAGTTTTACTGATAAAACGTTTTTTATACTTTTTATTCAGCAGGCTGAAGCTGTATTTGAGCGCATTACCAATGCCGGTCTGGTTAATATCTTTGATCCGCACTGGCACACCAGCTTTACCGGCTGTGACGTTGGCAATGCCGCCGCCCATCAGACCACCACCTAATACGGCAGCTTTTTTCACCTTGCGGGGCTTGGCATCACCGGCGCCGCTTTCTTTTTTCATCTGCGTGGTCGCGAAAAACAAATTGCGCAGGTTGGCCGAAACAGGCGTCATGCACAACTCGCCAAAATGTGTCGCTTCAACTTCGAGGCCTTTTTGCATACCTGAATGCACACCAGCTTTGATCGCATCGATGATTTTCAGCGGTGCCGGGTAATGGCCCTGCGTTTTTGCCAGTGTTTGCTTTTCCGCCTGACTAAACAAAATGCCGCGACCAATCGACGTAAATTCCAGTAACTGACCTACTAATGGCAACTTCACTGGTTTTGAGCGGTCTGGCTTGCCCGCCAGCGCCATTTTCACCGCAGCCTCTAATAAAATGCTACGCGGTACTACCACATCGACCAAACCAGCTTTTTTTGCCTGAACTGCGCGCAACTGTTTGCCAGTCAGCATCATATCCAGGGCTTTTTGCAAACCGACCAGTTTTGGCAGACGCTGCGTGCCGCCGCTGCCCGGTAACAGACCCAGCTGCACTTCCGGCAGACCTAATACGGTTTTGTTGTCATCAGTCGCAACGCGGCCGTGACAGGCCATCGCCAATTCCAGACCACCGCCCAGGCATGGACCATGAATGGCCGCGATCAGCGGTATATGCAGTTTTTCCAGCTCGTTAAACATACGCTGACCCATGCTGGCGATCGCGGTTGCTTCCGCGGCCGTTTTGCATTTATCCAGCATGCTGATATCTGCGCCAGCGATAAACGAATCAGGTTTACCGCTGATAATAACCAGACCTTTGATACCTTTATTGGTCCGCACTTCATCCAGCACCGCCGCGATCTCGTCAGCAAACTCGGCTTTGAGCACATTCATGCTCTCGCCAAAGATGTCCATCGTGATCACACCTACGCCGTCATCACGCAGGCTTAAGCTAAAAGTTGGCTGCATTATTCAGTCTCCACAATCATCGCGGCGCCAAGGCCACCAGCCGCACAGGCTGTCGTCAGGCCGATACCGCCGCCGCGGCGTTTTAATTCGTTTAAGGTTTGAGTGATCAGACGAGTACCTGTCGCAGCAAATGGGTGGCCATAGGCCAGCGATCCACCGTTGACGTTAAATTTCGCCATATCAATGTCACCAATGGCTTCTGCACGACCCAGTTTTTCTTCGGCAAATTTTTTCGAGCCAAACATTTTCATGTTGGCCAATGCCTGGGCGGCAAAAGCTTCGTGCATCTCAATCAGAGTCAAATCAGACAGCTTCATTCCGGCGCGGTCTAATGCCAGTGGTGTGGCATAGGACGGCCCCATCAACATATCTTCCCAGACGTCGATAGCAGCAAAAGCGTAGCTACGCACATAACCAAGAATTTCATAGCCCATAGCTTTAGCGCGGCTTTCGGTCATCATTAGCACTGCCGATGCACCATCAGTCAGCGGCGTCGAGGTTGCGGCCGTCACAGTGCCGTAAGTACGATCAAACACTGGTTTTAATTTGGCATAAGATTCCAGCTTGGAATCGAGCCGGACGTTGTTATCGATCTCGAGGAATTTATTGTAAGGCTCGACGTGCGCCGCCATGACTTCGTCTTTCATCAGGCCATTTTGCCAGGCCTGCGCAGCCAATGTATGTGACCGGTGCGCCATCGCGTCCTGATCAGCGCGGCTGATACCGTGGCTTTTTGCCATTTGTTCTGCAGTGTCACCCATAGATAACCCTGTGGTGTACTCCGCAACCGCCGGCGGCACCGGCAATAAATCTTTTAATCCCAAGCGGCGGAAAATCGCCAGTTTCTGACCAAAGGTTCTGGCTTTGTTGACGTCAACTAAAGCCCGTGCCAGATTTTTGCTGACGCCAATCGGCAGCACTGAACTGGAATCGGCACCACCGGCAATGGCGATCTCTGTGATGCCGGCCATCATACTTTCAGTCACGCTTACGACGGACTGGAAGCTGGTTGCGCAAGCCCGGGTCACGCTAAATGCATCTGTGTGTACATTCATACCGGTGCCAAGCACGATTTCACGGGCAATATTCGGCGCTTCAGGCATCTGCACAACTTGACCGTAAACGACCTGATCAATTAACTTGGGGTCCAACTCACTGCGGATCAGCAGTTCGTTGACGACCAGCTTGCCAAGCTCCAGTGCCGAAACACCGTGAAATTCGGTCGCCTGTTTGGCAAATGGTGTACGTAAACCGCGGACAATGGCGATACGGTCGCCCTGCCGGGTTCTAAGTTGAATGGGATTGGCCATAGAAGTCCTCTTTTGCTGGTCGTTACAGGTCTGACCTGTGGTTTTTCCCGATTGTAGCGAGACTCCGACGAAATTAAAACACTTGCTTTAATCGTCGCCGCCCCCAGATCCGCGGAGTTGGTCTTAGCCTAGCCGCTTTTCATCGGATACGCATATGAAATCTCCCGTGATTTCATATAAATAACGCACTTAAACCGAAGCCTGAGAGTATTGTTTGTGAATGCATTTAACCGGTTAAAATCCTATCTCGACAGCCAGGTGATCGGGCAGCCGGCCCTGACCGAAGGTATTCTGCTGGCGCTGCTGGCCAATGGTCATTTACTGGTTGAGGGCCCACCGGGTCTGGCAAAAACCAGGGCCGTCAACGCCCTGGCGCATGGCGTGGAAGGCAGTTTTCATCGCATTCAGTTTACCCCTGATTTATTACCTGCCGATTTAACCGGTACCGATATTTACCGGCCGGAAACCGGTAAATTTGAATTCCAGAGTGGTCCGTTATTCCACCACATTATCCTCGCGGATGAAATTAACCGTGCACCGGCGAAAGTACAGTCGGCTTTGCTGGAAGCGATGGCAGAAAAACAAATTACGGTAGGCCGCCACAGCTATAAGTTGCCCGAATTGTTTCTGGTCATGGCAACGCAAAACCCGCTGGAACAGGAAGGCACGTATCCGCTGCCGGAAGCTCAGCTCGACCGATTCCTACTGCATTTAAAAGTGGATTATCCGGACGCTGACACTGAGCTGAAAATTCTGCGTTTAACCCGCGGCGAAGCATTAGCTCAGCAAGCGGAAACACCGGTTCGGATGAGTCAGGCCGATATCTTCGCCGCCCGCCAGACCATTTTGCAGTTACATATGGCTGAAAGTCTGGAGCACTATATTGTGCAGCTGGTGATGGCGACCCGACATGCGGGCAATTATGGCGCCGAGCTTGGCCGTTATATCGCTTATGGCGCCAGCCCACGCGCGACTATCGCCTTAGAACGCTGTGCCCGTGCCAAGGCATGGCTGAGTGGCCGTGATTTTGTCACGCCAGACGATGTGCAGGCAGTATTCCATAACGTGTTGCGTCACCGGTTGATCTTAAGTTATGAAGCTGAGGCCGAAGGGGTTAGTACTGATCAGGTCCTCAGCGAATTATTAAAACGAGTGCCGATCGCCTGATGAGCCAAGCAGTGCAAGCACAAACAGTCGCACAACAGCTGGCCGCACTGGGCGCCGACGGTGTCCAGCTAGACTTACCGCAATTGCTGAAGTATCAGCACCATACTTACGTGCTGGACTTAGCGCCACAACAAGTGATCCAAAGCAAACTGGCTGGTAGTTATCTGGCGCGCAGTAAAGGCCGGGGCATGGAGTTTGACGAAGTCCGTCATTACCAGCTCGGTGATGATGTTCGCACCATCGACTGGCGTGTCACGGCACGCACCGGCAAGGTACATACCAAGTTATTTCGCGAGGAAAAAGAACGGCCGGTGTTTGTGCTGACTGACTTGAGTCCGTCGATGCATTTTGGTTCTGTGTTGCTAACCAAAGCGGTACAAGCGGCACACTTGGCGGCGCTGGTTGGCTGGCATGCGCGTGAGCGCGGCGATAAATTTGGCGGCATTTTATTTAATGGCCAGCAAATCAGGGAATTGAAACCGGCCAGCCGCAGTGTCTCTGTATTGCGGTATCTGCAGCAACTGATAGATCTCAACAACAAACCGGTAGCACCAGAGTTACAGTCGATTGGTCTGGCGGACGCCGTTGGCCAATTACGCCGGCTGGTGCGGCCCGGCAGTCTGGTTTATGTCATTTCTGACTTCAGTGCACTGGATGCCAATGTGATGCGCCATCTGCAATCGATGCGCATGCATAATGAAATCAGGCTTTGTCAAATTTCTGACCCGCTTGAGCTGCAGATCCCAGCTACTGCATCGGGTCAACTGGCACTACAGACCAACGCCGCCGTGTTGCAGTTAGATTTAACACCGGCCGCTTTGAAACAACGTTACGCGGTCCAACAACAGCAGCAGCAAACTGAACGCATTCAGTTCTGGCGCAGTCTGGGCCTGCGCCATATGCAAATCAGTAATGCGTCGACACTGCGCAGCCAGCTGGTTGCGATCCAACAGCACACTTTGGCGCAGGCCCATTCGGCACCTGTTAATACTCCCGGAACCGTCCATGGCCAATGATCCGAACATCACCGACACGTTAAAAACAGCACTGGCCGATATTCAGCAGCCTGCGCTGCCGGATGAATTTTATCTGGCGCCTGGCCTGCTGTTATTGGCGCTGCCCGTCCTGTTCGCGTTGGTCTGGCTGGCACGTACATTATACCGGCGTTATCAGCGTGATAGCGCCAGACGTATTGCCCTGCAATCGCTGGATAAAATTCAGTTAGAACAGCCTGAAGCCGCCAATGCAATCCTGCAATTGCTCAAACAGTATCTGCAGACCAAACGGCCAGGTCATCCGGCACTGGCAGAAAAAAGTGCCACATTCGTCGCTTTTTTGCAGCGCAGTGGCAATTTGTCGGAGCAGCTGCCTGATTTAGATCTGCTGCTGTATAGCCCGACGTCGGATCCTGAGCAATTAAAGGCCTGGCAGCGATTTGCCGGCCTCTGGTTAGAACAGCATCAGGAGCGCCGTTTAGATGTTTGAATTTGCGTTGCCATGGTTATTTGTGTTGTTGCCAGTGCCTTGGCTGTTGCGCGCCCGTCAGTCCGTCGCCGGACAACCGCTGTTTTTCCCCCCTCTAGCCCGGCTGGCTGCGGCAGAGCAACACAGCGCGCAGCATCAGCGCTGGCGCATGCCGGCACTGTTACCCTTTCTATTCTGGGCATCTCTGGTGACAGCAGCGGCCGGCCCACGCTGGCTCGGTGAACCCGTCACGCTGCCGCAGCAGGGTCGCGACATGATGCTGGCAGTCGATTTGTCCGGCTCAATGAATATCAATGACATGGTCATCGAAGGCCAGTCCTACAACCGGCTGGACGCAGTCAAACATGTGCTGAGCCAGTTTATCGACAAACGTCAGGGCGATCGGCTGGGTTTGATTTTGTTCGCCGACGCCGCCTACCAACAAACACCACTGACATTTGACCGCACCACAGTGCAGAAAATGCTCGATGATGCTGTCCTTGGCTTGGTGGGTCAACGCACCGCCATTGGCGAGGCGATTGGTCTGACCGTCAAACGTTTTAATACCTACCAGAGTTCAAATAAAGTACTGATTTTACTTAGTGATGGCGCCAATACCGCAGGCAACATTCAGCCGCGAGAAGCATTGGCGCTGGCAAAAGCCGCCGGCGTTAAAATTTACGCGGTCGGGGTTGGTGCTGAGCAAATGGTCCAACAAGGTATTTTTGGCCCACAGGTAGTGAATCCTTCTGCCGATCTGGACGAAAAATTATTGACCGAACTTGCCAGTGAAACTGGTGGCCGCTATTTTCGCGCCCGCAACCTACAGGAACTCGCCGAGATCTATCAGTTACTGGACCAGCTGGAGCCGATTGAACGTGATCAGCTGAATTACCGCCCGCAGCAAAGCCTGCTGCATTGGCCCTTAGCTAGCGCATTAGTGCTGCTGGGTCTCGCATTTTGGCGCCGGAGTCGTTATGCCCGTTGATATCCACTTTTTACGGCCTTGGGTGTTAGTGCTGTTGCCGCTCGTTGCGCTCTGTTGGCTCCTGCTCCGGCGCTTGCCTTCGACTGATGCCTGGCAACAATTACTGGCACCGCATTTATATCGACAGCTGCTGGCGCAACAGCCTACTGCACGCAAACAACCCTGGTTGTTACCGCTGATCTTGTTCATTGGTATTCTGGCCGGTGCCGGTCCAAGCTGGCAAAAACTGCCGCAACCGGCATTCCAGTTAAAACGCGCTACCGTGCTGGTGCTGGATATGTCGATGTCGATGCGCGCCACTGACATCAAACCGAACCGGGTAACACAAGCTCGCTTTAAAGCGCTGGATTTTGCCCGCGAGCAGCTGGAAGGTGAAATGGCCTTATTGGCTTTTGCCGGCGATGCTTATGTGATATCGCCGCTGACGCCCGATCACAATAACATCAGTTTGTTGTTACCTGATTTAAAACCGGAAATTATGCCGGTGCAGGGATCTGATTTTGCCAGCGCACTGAAAATGGCTGATCAGCTGTTGCAACAAGCCGGTTATGTAAAAGGTGACATCGTATTTTTCACCGACGGTTTTGACACTCAGCAGTTTATGCAGATCCGGGATCAGCTTAATGGCTTTGCCCATCGCGTGTCAGTGTTGGCGTTTGGTAGTTCCGACGGCGCACCGGTTCAACTGGAAAATGGCGAACTGCTCAAAGACGCCCGCGGCAGCATTGTTTTGCCGAAAGTGCCGCTGACCCAATTAAAAGAGATCAGCAACCTGACCGGCGGTGTTTTTGCATCAAGCACTTTTGATGATAGTGACGTGCAAAAACTATTGGCACTGCCTGAATTAAAACTCAACGATTCTGCTGAGCAAACTCAGATGCAAGGCGATCAATGGCAGGATGCCGGCATTTACCTGTGTTATCTGCTATTGGCTCTGGGGCTCTGGTATTTGCGCAAGCCCCAACTGTTTGTCTTGCCGTTATTACTGTTAGCCTGGCCACAACCTGTCCCTGCCCTTCAGACGACTGAGCCGACAACGACCGAAGCGGCAGCACCGGTATCAGCATTTAGCTGGCAGGATTTATGGCACAGTAAAACTGAACAAGCAAAACAGGCTTATGACAGTGGCGATTATGCCCGGGCCCGCCAACAATTCGCCGATCCGCTGTGGCAAGGTAATGCCGCGTACCGCGCTGGCGATTATGCCGCTGCAGCCGATCTTTTTAGTCAAGACAGCTCTGCGGCCGGTCAGTTTAATCTCGGTAACAGCCTGGCCCTGCAGCAACAATATCAGCAGGCCCTCGCCGCTTTTCAAAACGCAGAAAAACGGCAACCAGGCCTGCCTGGCGTCAAAGAAAATATCGAACTGATGAAGAAAATGCTCGAACAGCAGCAACAGCAATCTGAGCAGGATCAGCAGCAGAATGGCGAACCTGATCAGCAAAACAATTCCAAAGACGGCAAGGATCAGCAGCAGGAACAACAAAACCAGCAATCTCAGCAGGACTCCGAGCAACAAAACGAACAGTCGCAGAATGAGCAACAATCTACTGATGATGCAAAGGCAGATCCGACGCAACAGCAGCAACAACAACAGGCGCAGCAGCAAGCACAGCAGGCCGAACAACAGGACAAAGAACCAGCCGCGGCAGAACAACAAAAAGCGATAGAACAGGCCTGGCCTAACGCTAGTGCTGAAGAAAGCCAGCAATTGGAAAACCTGCTGCGTAAAGTGCAGGATGAGCCCAGTTTATTATTGAAAAACAAAATGTTGCTTGAGTATCAAAAACGTCAGCAACAGGCAATACCACGCGGTGTTCAACAAGAATGGTAAATCAGATGGTTAATCAGATGGTCAAATTTGCTGGCCGCCTGCTGGTGTTAATGCTTTGCCTGAGCAGTCAGGTACAGGCCGCTACCCAGCTTAAGGCCAGTGTCGATAAAAATCCCGCGATGTACGGCGAAGCCATCATGTTGCAATTGGTGCTGGATGAGAAAGTCGATGCAGGCGCCATTGACTTTGCCAGCCTTGAAGCAGATTTTCGGGTGACCGGCCCTTCCGTCAGCCAAAGCATGCAAATCGTCAACGGCCAGTCGAGCCAAAGCACCAGTTGGCAACTCAGTCTGTATCCGCGCCGCACTGGCACGCTGACCATTCCGGCATTTCAGATAGGAGCGCTGAGCAGCGAACCGATCAGTCTGGAAGTGCAACCGGCCAGCCAGGCATCCGGTCAAGGTGCCGAATTATTTTTGCAAAACAGTTTCAGCAGCGAGAGCGTGCACGTTCAGCAAATGCTGTATTACGAAATCAAAATTTACTTTAAAGGGGAGCTGCAACGCGGCAATTTAAGCCAGCCGGAGCTAGCCGGCGCGGATGTGGAGCAAGTCGGTAAAGACATTGAAAACAGTGAAATTGTCAACGGTGAACGCTACCAGACCATCACACGCCGCTATAGTGTGATCCCGCAAAAAAGTGGCACTCTGACGCTGAACCCGCCGTTTTTTAATGGTGAAATGATTGATCGTGACAACTCAAGGTACGACTATTTTGCCCGGACTAAAGCCGTGTCAGCGGAAGGGCAACCTTTAACACTGCAGGTGAAGCCAATCCCAGACGGCCAGCAACAAAACTGGTTGGCGTCCGAGCTGGTCGCGCTCACCGAAGAATGGAACCCGGCCGGTGACCAATTGATACAAGGCGAACCGGTAACCCGGACTATTACGCTGACTGCACTCGATTTAGCCGACAATCAGTTGCCAGATTTACAACTTGGCACCGTCGCCGGCGCCAAAATCTATCCGGAGCAACCCCAAAGTCGCAAGGCGGAACGCAAAGGCCGGATCGTTGCGCAAAAAGTGTTCAGTTATGCCATTATCGCCGACAAAGCTGGCAGTCTGACCTTACCGGAAGTTCGCGTACGCTGGTGGAATACCAAAACTAACCAGCCTGACGAAGCAGTGTTGAGCGCTGTGACACTGCAGGTTGCGCCCAATCCTCAGCAGGTACAACAGCCGGAACCTGCGGCAACCTCCACCACAGCGGTTGCGGACAGCCTGCCGTCCGCGAAAATCTCCGACTGGCACTTTAGTTATAGCAGCTGGTTGTTACTGGGTTTATGGCTGTTAACTCTGGTCGGTTGGGGCTGGTGGGCGATCTCGGCGCCACATGCCATCAGCAATGACAAAACTTCAGAGCCCCGAGCAACCAGCGCCAGCGAACTGCGGTTTAATTCGCGCAAACTAAAACACGCCTGTCAGCAGCATGATGCCGCCCAGGCCCGTGAGCAATTATTGCGCTGGGCACAGCAACTGATTGACGCAAACATTGAATCACTGGCCGACCTGGTGCAGCATCTGCCAGATGGCGCTTTAAAAACGCAAATTCAACAACTGAGTTATCAGGGTTATCAACCCGCAGGTGTGCAGTGGCAAGGTCAGGCCTTACTGGAAGCCTGGGCGCATTTTCATCACCAACCAGGCACAACCGCTGAAGGCCTGGCTCCTTTATACCCGCGCGGCTAATTTTTTTCACTTCGCCTGCACATAAAGTGCAGGCTTGCCGGTCTGTGCTGTTATGTCGAATAATTACAGTCAAGGATCGCGGAGTTCAGATGAACAGCGCACAACAACGTTACGAGGCACTGGTCCGCGCTTATACCCCGGATCTCTACCGCTACGCCTATTGGCTGTGCCGGTCAAAGAGTATTGCTGAGGATTTAGTGCAGGACACTTTACTGCGCGCCTGGAAAAATCTGGCGCAACTGCAAGAAGCCGGCGCCGCGAAATCCTGGCTTCTAACGATTTTGCGCCACGAAAATGCACGGCGATTTGAGCGCAAGCAGTTTGACTACAGCGACGTGGAACAAGACAGTCTGGAAGATACTGCTCATGCCTCGCCGGAACACTTGGTTGCAACGGACCGGTTACACCGTCTGATGCTGGAAATGCCACAGGAATACCGCGAGCCATTAGTGATGCAACTATTACTCGGCATGACCGGCGATGAAATTGCCACAGTACTGCAACTGAATCTAAACACTGTCAATACCCGCTTATTTCGCGGCCGTGCACAACTACGTGCCCGGCTGCAGCCTGACCACTCAGATGGAGTTTCCCAGCATGGATAATCTTTCTTTACGCCGGGCGCTGTATCAGGATCCGGCCAGCATTGCACCGCAGCAGCTCAATGACGATACGCAGTTATTGCAACTACAACAGGAGTTGTTGCAATTGGATCATCAATTGAAACAACAGCTTGAAATTGATGTACCACCTCAACTGGTCGAACAGATTTTGTTACGCCAGCAAATGTTGCCGGTTGTACGTCACTGGTGGCAGCGTCCACTGCCCTATGCCACTGCGGCAGCGCTGCTGTTGTCAGTTTGGTTCTATCAGGATCCCGCCCCGCAACTCAGTGCCGATCTGGGTCAACATGCATTAAGTCATGTCTACCATGAACTGGCGGCATTAGGCGCGATCAGTACTCTGGACCAACCAAGTCTGCAGCCGCTATTTGCCGAACTTGGCCTGAGTGCCGAGCTGCCCGTCCCGGTCCGCTATGCACGTTTTTGTGATTTTGAAGGTGTACGTTCTTTGCATCTGGTCCTCGAAGTCGATGGACAACCGTTGACGGTTTTTGTGGTGCCGGATCAGAACGATTTTCCGCAGGCTAATACAAGCCAGTTTGCTGATGCACGTTTTTTTGGCCAGAGCCTGAAAACTGCCAAGCATTTGCTGGTATTGGTGGCGCAACAACCGCAGCTGCTGGTAAAGGCCGGACCACTACTGGCAAAGTCACTTAAATTTAACATTTAACTGCGACTGGTAGCAGCCTGAACGCAGTTCGTGGAAAACTGCTGGTCCTTGCCAGTGACTATTGTTAGCATTGCCCCTTCATAATGGCTGGTCTCGTTGCGCCAGCCCCGGCAACATAACTATAACCAACAGGTCGAGGGATCCCAGTGGAAACAGGCACTATTCTGGCGCTTGCGATTTATTTTATCGCAATGCTGGCCATCGGACTTTACGCATACCGACAGTCCAGCAGTAACTTATCTGAATACATGTTAGGCGGGCGCAAACTTGGCCCAGGCATCACTGCGCTATCGGCCGGCGCGTCGGATATGAGTGGCTGGTTACTGATGGGCTTACCAGGCGCACTTTATACCGCCGGCATTTCGCAGATTTGGCTTGCGGTCGGATTAATCCTCGGCGCCTGGGCCAATTATTTATTTTTAGCCCCCCGCTTTCGCATCTACACCGAAATCGCCAATGATTCGATCACGCTGCCCGACTATTTTGAACACCGTTTCGCCGATCGCACCCGTTTACTACGCTTAATCTCAGCTGTGGTGATTGTGGTGTTTTTCACTTTATACACGGCTTCCGGCGTGGTTGCCGGTGGCAAACTGTTTGAAAGCGTATTCCAACTCGATTATGTCTACGGCTTAGCGCTGACCGTCTCAGTTGTGATTGCCTACACGTTATTAGGCGGTTTTCTCGCCGTGAGCATGACCGATTTTGTCCAGGGCATTATTATGTTTTTGGCGTTGATCTTAGTCCCATTGGTCGCGCTGAATGTGGTCGGAGATCTCGGCACCACGCTCAGTATTGTTGAAACATTAAACCCAAATCACCTCGACCTGTTCACCGGGACCAGCGTGCTCGGCATTATTTCCTTACTGGCCTGGGGTTTGGGCTACTTCGGTCAGCCACATATCATCGTGCGTTTTATGGCGATCCGTTCAGTCAAAGACTTCCCGGTCGCCCGCCGTGTCGGCATGTCTTGGATGATTATTTCTTTAGGCGGAGCTGTCGCTACTGGTTTTGTCGGTATCGCTTATGTACACCAGACCAAACAACCGCTTGCAGATCCTGAAACTATCTTCATTATGTTATCGCAAGTCTTGTTCCACCCGTTTATTACCGGTTTTTTGTTAGCAGCATTGCTGGCAGCGGTCATGAGCACGATTTCCAGTCAGTTATTAGTTACCTCCAGTGCTTTGACGCAGGACTTTTATAAGACCTTCTTGAATCAGAATGCATCGGACAAAACCCAGGTGTTGGTCGGACGATTGTCGGTCATGCTGGTCGCTGTAGTTGCGATTTGGATTGCACTGGATCGCAGCAGTTCTATTCTGGATTTAGTCGGTAACGCCTGGGCTGGCTTCGGTGCGGCCTTTGGTCCAGTGATCCTAATCAGTCTGTACTGGCGCAAAATGACGATGCCTGGCGCTCTAGCGGGTATGGTGGTGGGTGCGCTGACCGTGTTGTTCTGGGTGTTCTCGCCACTACAGATCGACGGACAACAATTAAATGACTTCCTCTATGCCATGGTGCCGGGCGTTGCATTTTCTATCATTGCAATAGTTCTGGTCAGTCTGGTGACCAAAGCGCCGGATAACGTAGTAAACCAACATTTCGACGCAATGGAAAAACAGCTCAAATCTTAGTTGTTCTGGCGCTCAGTCAAGCTTGGCTGAGCGCCTATCTCCCTGACAAAAAGCGACAAATTTTATTAGCCACTGCCTGATGTTCTTTGCTACATTGCTTGAAGAGCAAACGCCGAGGACCCTAGCTGTTATGTATTTCTACGCCGCCCGCCAACCTATCTTAGATCGGGAAAAAAACCTGTACGCCTATGAGCTATTGTTCAGAGACGGCCTGGATAACGTATTCCCTGATATTGACGGCGATGAAGCGACGTCAAAAATGATTGCTGGCAGTCAGTTTAATTTTGGTCTCGATGATTTCCTTGGCGATAAACCGGGCTTTATCAATTTTACTCTCGATACGCTGTTAAAAAAATTCCCCAGTATGCTACCGAAAGAGCAGGTTGTAGTTGAGATCTTAGAGACTGTGCAGCCGGGCAAAAAATTGTTGGCTGAAGTACAACAGCTAAAAGATGATGGATATATCATCGCGTTAGATGACTATATTCATCAGCCGGTCTGGCGCCATTTTTACCCCTTTATTGACATTATAAAAATTGACTTTCGCAGCACTGACGCGGCAACAATTGACCAAATCCTGTTGGCGGTTGCACCCTTTCCGCATATCAAGTTACTGGCTGAAAAAGTCGAAACCAATGCTGAGTTTCAGAACGCGCTGGATATGGGTTTCAGTTATTTTCAGGGTTATTTCTTCTCGAAACCTGAAATGCTGCAAAGTAAAGCTTTGTCGCCAGCACAGATGACACTGGCTGAGTTACTGTACGAAACCTCAAAGTCCGAAATGGATCTTGCCCAAATCACCAGTATTTTCGAGCGTGACGTTAATTTATCTTATAAATTACTGCGCTATTCAAATAGCGCAGTATTTAAGCGACGTTCTGAAATCGAAACTATCAAACAAGCCTTAGTTGTTTTAGGTCAGGTTGAACTGAAAAAATTCCTGTCAGTGTTGTTCACTGCCCAAGTGTCCAGCGAGAAACCTGCAGAACTGATGCGTTTAGCGATGACCCGGGCGAAATTTGCTGAAGGGATTGCATCTTTGCATCGACAAACGGATACAGCCAAAGCATTTCTGACCGGCATGATGTCACTGATGGACGCTATTTTGGACGAACCGATGTCGTCGGTGCTGACGAAATTACCTCTGGCTAAAGATATTAAAGATGCATTGGTTGGCGAACCTGGTTTGTTAAGTGAATATTTGGCACTAGTCAAACATTATGAACGGGCCGAATGGCAAGACGCCAACATCGCGATTGCCAAGCTGAAGCTGGATCCAAAAGTATTGCCGGACAAATACCACGAGGCAGTACAATGGGCCAACGAACAGATGCGCGCCCTGGGTGATGCTTAATCACCAATCACGCGTCCTTCTCCGGTGGAACAGTCGCCGCAATTCAGGTGTTGCGGCGCACTGTTTAACAGCAAATACGGCACTAACAGCCCCCCGACTAGTCAGCGCCGTCATAAGCCGACAGCTTTAACCGAAGCTGACGAAACCGGCGATACGATCTGCCATTTTCTCGCCAATGCCTTTGACTTCCATCAGCTGCTTTTTGTCCTTGATCGGACCGTTTAACTTGATGTACTCGAGGATTGCCTGCGCCTTTTTTGCGCCAATTCCCGGGATCGCTTCAAGCTGTTGCTGATCAGCTTTATTCAACGACAGTTTGGACTGAGATACCGCGCCAACAGTTTTATTGTCAGCATTACTTGGATTGTTTAAGGCGGCGCTGGCGCTTTGTGCCCCCATACAGGCGATTGTTGCACAGAGCGCAAACCATAGTGCTTTCATGTTCATCGGACTTTCCTTGCTATTCAGAGCATGTTAAAAGGAGCCAGCCATCCAGCGGCTGGCGCTTGATACCTGACTAGTACATTTTTTCATCAGGTTTATTCAAATTAGTTAAAAATTACATTTATGCAACTTATTGTATATATTTTTGCATTATTTTTAGTTCAGCCAAAGTTAAGCTCGTTGTTGCTAATGTCGGTCTGAATCAGTTTCGGAGGATCAAAGATGCGTTACATGTTGTTGTTACTACCATTATTAACCGCCTGTTCCAGCCACTACGGCAAGAAACACTATGTGATGGCCAACGTGACAAAATCCGAACCCGTCTACAAAACCATTGAAATCCATAAACCCAAACGAGTCTGTGAAGAGCGGCAGGTTGTCCAACGTGAATCTGATTCAGCAACCCCCACTATCGTTGGCGCTATTATCGGTGGTGCACTAGGCAATGCGATTGGTTACAACAGCTCGAATAAAAAAGTTGGGATGGCCGCAGGTGCGGTATTAGGTGGTTCCATTGGTCATGATGTCGGCAAACAGAATGGTTCTGACGTCGTGCATCTGCAAACCGTCTGTTATCAGGCTGGCACTGAAGTCGAATACCAAAGTGTGGTGGACGGCTACCGCGTGACCTACCAACTGAATGGCCGCGAATATACGACGATGCTCGATCGAGATCCTGGAGCGCAAATGCCGGTGGTCGTTGAACCACCGAGAAATCGATAAGCTCAATGGTCAGGCTTCCCGCCTGACCCCGACTGTTTTACACTCCCCATTGAATGTCGCCACTGAAAAGGAAATGCCATGCGCGTGCTGGTTGTTGAAGATGAAACCTTACTCGCCGAACAAGTGAAAAACCACCTGATGCAGCAACAATTCTCAGTGGACTTGTCCCATGATGGCTCTGATGGTTTTTTTAAGATCAGCGAGTACCCTTATGATCTCGCCATCGTTGATATTGGTTTACCAAAGCTGGATGGTTTGTCTTTGATTAGAAAAGCCCGTCAGCAAGATATTAAAACACCAATCATTCTGCTGACCGCCCGCGGCAGCTGGCAGGAAAAAGTGCAAGGCCTTGACGCCGGAGCCGACGATTACCTGACCAAACCTTTCCATATGGAAGAATTGTTGGCCCGATGCAATGCTCTGATCCGCCGCGCCGCCGGCCAACCGGACCCTACCCTCAGTGCTGGCCCGGTCAGCCTGAACAGCCGCACTCAGCAAGTCTGGTGTCACGGCGCCGAAGTGTCACTGACCGCCTATGAATATAAAGTGCTGGAGTACTTTATGCTTAATCCGACCAAAGTGATCTCCAAGACCGAGTTAACCGAACATATCTATGATCAGGATTTTGATCTCGACAGTAACGTCATTGAAGTGTTTGTACTGCGACTGCGCAAAAAACTCGACCCGGACGGTGAACTCAAACCAATCGAAACTTTACGCGGCCGGGGCTACCGCTTTAATCTGGCGGTTGGCGCATGACATTGTCGTTAAAGCTGCGTCAGGCCATTGTCTGCCTGGTGCTGCTTATTTTTATCCTGCCCGCTTCATTCCTTGCCATTGAGCGGGCATTTTTCGCCCAGTTACTGACTAGTACCGAGCAAAAGCTCGAAGTGCATCTGTACTCGTTTTTATCCGAACTCTCCAGCAAAAATGATGTGGTTGAAATTAATAACAGTATTTTGCCTGCAGATTTTTTGCGTACTGACTCAGGTACCAGCGCGTATATCGTGTCGGACGATAAGTTGATCTGGCAATCAGATTCCTCGCTTAATCAGACATTTACACCGCCAGTGCATGAAATGCTACCTGGAAAACATGAGTTCGTTGCATTAGAGCAAGATGGCAAGACATATTGGGTTTTATCATTTGCGCTGCTGTTTGATATGGGTGAACGCAGCATGCCGCTGACTATCCATATTCTGCAGGACGACCGACTGCTTGAAGCACCAATGCAAAGCTTCCGTAAAACACTGCTGCGTTGGTTTATCGGTATAGGTCTGGTGTTGGCACTCATCATGCTGCTGGCATATTACTGGACCACACAGCCGCTATCAGCGCTTGATCACGAGATCCGTGAAGTTGAGAGTGGCCAACAGCAGCAACTCACCCAACGCTATCCTGCCGAGCTACAAACCATCAAAGAAGACCTGAACCTGCTGCTTGACAACCAAAACCGGCAAAAACAACGCTATCGGCATCACCTGAGTGACCTCGCCCATGCATTGAAAACACCGGTTGCCGTACTGAAAACTTCGGCACTGGCAGAGCAGCCCGAATTGCGCGACCAGATTGACCGGATCACCGCGATGATCGAACATCAGCTCAAACGCGCCAGCAGTTCAGGTCAGGATATCTGGTTGAAGCAGATCCCAATCAGCCCGGTGGCCGAACAGTTAAAAAACGCGCTGCAAAAAATCTATCGCGACAAACAAATCCGTTTTGAACTCCATTGCCCGCCACAGATGATGTTTCGTGGCGATGAAACAGATTTGATGGAAATGCTAGGTAATTTGCTTGATAACGCCTGTAAAGCCTGTCAACAAAGAGTCAGACTGTCAGTGCAATGTAAACCACTGCAATTGACGGTCGAAGATGACGGCCCTGGTGTGCCAATGGATAAAAAAGCGCAGTTGTTAAGCCGTGGAACCCGTCTGGACACCTATACAGATGGCCATGGTGTTGGTTTGTCCATCGTCGATGAACTTTGTCAGTCTTATCAGGGACAACTCGAAATTAGTCAAAGCACTTTGGGCGGCGCCAGCTTCAGTTTGATTTTTGCTCAGCATCAATATTAATGTCCATTTCAGGCACAGTGGCTTGGCTGTGCTGTATGCACCGCATACTACGGCGTCCATGTTTCCAGAGTTGCGCCCGGCCGTTCTGCTAATAAGCGCTTGATCTGACAGCAGGCTTGTCAACGTACTACACTGTTTAAGTCTTCATTTCAGGAGATCTTCTATGCGGATCCTGCTCACCGGCGCGACCGGTCTTATCGGTCAGGCATTGTGTCAGCGCTGGCAACATCAGCATCAACTGATCTGTTTAAGCCGTGACGTAACAAAAGCACAACGTAAGTCAAACCTTGCCGTACACTGGATAGACAACCTGACCAGCGTTGATTTTAATCAACTTGACGCTGTAGTGAATCTGGCCGGCGAACCGATTGCAGCCAAACGCTGGACTGAGAATCAAAAAAACCGTATCTGCCAGAGTCGCTGGCAGCTGACCGAGCAAATCGCCGGCGCAATTCTGCAGGCTAACACCCCACCCGCAGTACTGATCAGTGGTTCAGCCATTGGCTTTTATGGCCGTCAAGACAGCGGTAGTATTGACGAAAACTGTCAGACTTTTTATCCAGACTTTAGCCACGATATCTGCGCCCGTTGGGAGAATCTGGCAATGCGTGCTCAGACCGAGAAAACCAGAGTCTGTATCCTGCGCACTGGTGTAGTGTTGTCCGAACAGGGTGGCGCGCTGAGCAGGATGGTGCCAGCTTACCGGCTCGGACTGGGAGGGAAATTGGCTGACGGCCAGCAATATATGTCCTGGATCCATCTTGATGACATGGTCAATATCATTGACTACATGTTATTACACAGCGAGTGTCACGGTATCTACAATGCCACCGCACCAATGGCAGTCACCAACCAGCAATTCAGTAAGCTACTGGCAGAACGGCTGAATAAACCTGAGCTAATGCCATTACCAGCTTTTGCTTTACGCTTGCTGTTTGGCGAAATGGCAGACTTGCTGCTGTTTGGCCAGCAAGTCTATCCAAAGCGCCTGTTAGACGCAGGTTTTCAGTTTCAATACACTCAGTTGCGACAAGCGTTGGCGTCGCTGGCGCTGTAACAACAGCGCCAATTTAACTATGCAAAGCCCGACGGATCAGACTGGCGGGTGTCGGTTTTAATATGCCCCGCAGCAATATAGTGCCGAGTCCGGTCAGCAGCAGTAGGCCGGCGGCAGGCCCGATGCCCCACAAGCTATAGTGTGGAGTAAATGGCAACTGGAACATCCGTAGTTGTACCACCGACAACAGGATTTCTGCCAGTAAGGTAGCAAATACGCCCGCTAATAGTCCAAGCGCAGCAAACTCGAACAACACGGCTTGTTGCAGGAATCGGCCTCGAGCCCCCAACGTCCGTAAGATCGCCAGCTCCTGTTCACGTTGTTCGACCGTCGCCTGTACCTGAGCCACCAGGACCAGTACCGCAGCGGTAAAGACCAGAATCAGAATCAACGTCAGCGCCAGCGACACCTGGTCGATAATCTGGCTTACCTGCAGCAATATCGCATCGACCGAGATCACGGAAACCGTTGGATATTGTTTTAACAATGTGGTCAGCACCTGCTGTTTACTGGTGGGCAAATGGAACGCCGTCAGATATGTCGCCGGAAACGCAGCCATCAGATCTGGACTTAACAGCATAAAGAAGTTCGGTTGCAGACTATTCCAGTCGACTTTACGGAAACTGGTCACCGTGGCATCAAACTGCTGGCCACCAATGGCGAAGCTCAGTGTATCGCCCAGTTTTAACTGCAAGCGCTCTGCTTGTTGCTGCTCCACTGAAACTTCCGCCTTGCCGGAAAACCAACGTCCTTCTGTCAGTTGATTATTAGCCGGAAGTTCTTCTAACCAACTGAGATTCAGCTCACGACCAAAACCCTCACGTCTGGCTTTTTGCTCGGGCTTTTTGCCGCCGGCCTGCTGTGGCACTTCCGCTTTGCTGCTGGCCTGCTCCGCCGCATCCTGCTCAGGTTCCTCCAGCGCTTCGCCATTGACCGCCACTACTCTGCCTGACACCATCGGATAGAAAATACCGGTGCTTAATCCTGCCGTCTGTAACTGCGAAGCGATCTGATCTTTTTCCACCGCAGTCATGTTCACCAGGAACTGATTTGGCGCATTTTCAGGGACTTGTTGTTTCCACTGTTCCAGCAATTCAGCACGCAGGAAATACAGCACCAGCGTCAAAAACAACGCCAGGCTAAAGGTCATCAGCTGAAAACTGTTTTGCCACAACCGACGGCGCAAATTGGCCAGCGCCAGTTTTAATGCACTACTTTGCCCTGCGGCCATTGGTTTCGCAAAACGAACCAACAACGCAGCAAAGCCCAGCAAACAGAGCCCAAATCCGGCACAGGCCAAAAATAGCATACCGGATAACCACAGGTCGCCACTAAACAACCACATCAACAGTAAGACCGCTGCTGACCCACTGGCCAATTGCCAATAATCCATCTGCCACGGCGCGCTTTGCTGACGCAGCACCTGAATAGCGGGAACTGCCGTCAGGCGCCAGACCGGGCGCAACGAAAACAACAAAGAACAAATCAAGGCTGTGGCTATGCCAAGCCAGAGCGCCTTCGCACTGAACACCGCCTGATAACCATCTATCCACTGGCTAAGCAGCCCTTGTACCGCAAAGTTAGCAGCTAATCCCAATAGCAAGCCAAGCACGCTGGCAAAACATGTCACCAAAAACAGATGGCTGAAATAAATCTGCCTTGCCTGGCCTGAAGTCATGCCAAGCGCTTTGATGACTGCAACTGCCATTTGGTGTCGTTGGCTGTAGCGATTTGCCGCAACTGCAGCTGCGGCGGCCGCCAACACAATCCCGAGCAATCCTGCTAACAACAAAAACCGTTCAGCACGGTCGAGGGCACTGCCCACTGCACTTTGCCGATCCAATTGCTGCCAGCGGTCATTGGCTGTCAACAAATCGGCAGATTCGTCCACTAGTTGTTTTAGAGCAGGTCCGTCACCGGCAAACATATAGCGATACGAAATACGACTACCAGGTTGCACGACCTGAGTGGCAGCAACATCGGCCAGAAGCATCAGCACCCGCGGTTGCCCACCAAATAGATTCAGCGGTGCGTCTGGTTCTTCCACAATGAAGCCACCGACGGTTAATGTGGCAGCACCAACATCTAACTGAGCGCCAGTCTGCACATTGAGTATCTGCGCCAACCGCGGTTCCAGATACAACATACCCCGTTGTAACTGCGACACCTGACCTTCAGCGGTATCAAGCAGCAATTTCCCTCGTAACGGGTATTCGGCTGAAACAGCTTTGACATTGACCAGCTGCATATTGTCGCCGGCAAACACCATGGTATTAAACTGGACTTGCTCCGCAGTTTTTAACCCCAGAGCTTGCGCTTGGGTAAAGATCTCGTTTTGAAACGGCGAGCTGGAACGCAACACTTTGTCGGCTGCGGTAAAGTTACTGCTACGCTGCATCAACGCACTTCGGACGCTGTCAGTAATCCCACTCAGGCTGACCACGGTGAGTACTGCAAGCATCAATGCAAAGGCGACGACCCAGAGTTCACCGTTTTTCAGCTCGCGCCAGAACAGTCGCCAGGCGATCTTAACCAGCATAACTAAGCTCCTGTGTGCGAGCCGCAGCATGTGCTTCGACCAATCGGCCGGCATCCATATTGAATTGACGCTGGCAACGTGCCGCTAGTTGTGAATTGTGTGTCACCAGAACCAAGGTGGTTCCCTGACTCTGGTTGAGTTCAAACAGCAAATCCTCGACTTTTCGGCCAGTTGCACTGTCCAGATTTGCTGAAGGCTCATCCGCAAATAGAATCGCAGGCTGCGTGATAAATGCCCGGGCGATGGCTACACGTTGCTGCTCGCCACCAGAGAGCTGGGCGGGGAAAAAATGCATACGTGCACTGAGGCCAACCAGTTCCAGTAATTGTTTGCCCCGCTCTACGGCCTGAGGTTGTCCGGCAAGTTCTGCCGGCAAGGTGACATTCTCCAGCGCCGTCAACGCTGGCAGCAATAAAAATGACTGAAACACAAAACCAACTGATTTGGCGCGAAGTTCCGCCCGCGCATCGTCACTGAGCAGATCAATCCGTTTACCGGCCAGAATAATTTCACCACTGCTTGGCACATCTAGTCCAGCCAATAAGCCTAACAAAGTAGATTTGCCAGATCCTGATGCGCCAACAATAGCTACACTGTCGCCCTTATTGATTGTCAGATTGATATCCGTCAGGATATTCAGCGTATTACCCGGTAGCGCGACTTGTTTGCAAAGCGCGCGGGTCTGAATAAACAACTCTGGTGTAACTGACATGCGATTCTATTTCCTTATTTGTGCTCTGTGGATCTCTGCCTATCTGCCGGTTTCGGCGAGTGCAGCAACAAAAACATTAATGATTGTTGGCGACAGCTTAAGTGCCGGTTATGGCCTGCAACAGCCGCAAAGCTGGCCCGCATTACTGCAGGACAGCCTCGAACAAAAAAACTCAGTCTGGCGCATTCAAAACGCCAGTATCAGCGGAGAAACCAGTGGCGGCGCGCTGGCACGTCTGCCGGCTTTACTCCAACAACATAAACCTACAGCTGTGCTGATCGAAATCGGCGGCAATGACGGCCTGCGTGGTTTTCCGGTCAAGCGGTTGCGGCAAAACCTGCAACAGTTGATTGAACTGACTAAAGCTGCGGGCGCCACACCAGTGCTGATGCAGATACGTATTCCACCGAATTACGGACCACGCTACACCGAGCAGTTTGTTGCTGTCTATGCCGAACTTGCTGAACAGCATCGGTTAAAACTCTGGCCGTTTTTTATGGACAACATTGCCGTACGGCCAGAACTGATGCAAGCAGATGGTATTCATCCGAACGCCAAGGCACAGCCCATTATCCGGGATTTTATGCTGCCGTTCATCGAAGAAATGTAATCAGATATAAAGCGCGTTGACACAACGCTGACAATGCAGCGCGCTGTTTTCCTTGGGAATAGGTTTGGAAAAGGCAATAACAGCCAGTCGATTGGTTGGCGACGGTATAGCGATTTCAACAGGAGATTTGGTGGAGCTAAGCGGGATCGAACCGCTGACCTCTTGCATGCCATGCAAGCGCTCTCCCAGCTGAGCTATAGCCCCATCGGCTGAACGGATGTTCAAAAGATGGCGTCCCTTAGGGGATTCGAACCCCTGTTACCGCCGTGAAAGGGCGGTGTCCTAGGCCTCTAGACGAAAGGGACATCTGGAAATAAAGGTGACAATCTGTGGCGTCCCTTAGGGGATTCGAACCCCTGTTACCGCCGTGAAAGGGCGGTGTCCTAGGCCTCTAGACGAAAGGGACACAGTAG
>JACCDS010755238.1_pt1 | contig 24681 bp, 21 predicted proteins | sample 7446441 | NCBI WGS metagenome assembly JACCDS01 (sample SAMN15323445, study PRJNA562643) | freshwater metagenome | isolation source: river surface water | place: USA:Blue River Watershed | collected 2017-08-17 | reverse complement strand
GTACTGCTTCTTCTATGCCTGCCTGCATTTCACCACCTTCATCTGGTTCGATCATTTTTTCGATCTGGCCGAGATGTGGAAGGATGTGAGGAAGCGGCCATTCATCACCGTTGGCTTTACCGCCTTCGTGCTGCTGTGGCCGCTGGCGCTCACCAGTACGAATGCGATGATGCGCAGGCTGGGACGACGCTGGCAAACCCTGCATCGCCTGATCTATCTGGTCGCCGTGCTCGCGATCCTGCATTTCTGGTGGATGCGCGCCGGCAAGAACAATTTCGGCGAGCCCATCCTGTTCGGCAGCATCATCGCGCTGCTGCTCGGCGCCCGCCTCGCATTCCGCTGGCAACAGGCGCGTGCGGCGGCACGCAGCCTGGCCGTGGAAGCCTCGTTGAAGGACCCTGGCTAGAAGCTCAGGTCGGTATCGATTCCAGCGCGAACAATTCGGCCGGCGTTTCGCGGCGACGGATCAGCGACAGGCTGTCGCCATCGACCAGCACTTCGGCGGCGCGGCCGCGGGTGTTGTAGTTCGACGCCATCGTCATCCCGTACGCGCCCGCCGACATGATGGCCAGCAGGTCGCCCGGTTCCATCGCGAGTGCACGATCGCGTGCCAGCCAGTCGCCGGATTCACAAACCGGTCCCACCACGTCATACACACGGGTATCTGCAGCGCGCTGCGTCACCGGCTGCACGCCATGCCAGGCTTCGTACATCGCCGGCCGCATCAGGTCATTCATCGCTGCATCAACCACCGCGAAATTCTTGCTGGCGCCATGCTTCAGGTACTGCACTTCCGTGATCAGCACACCGGCATTGCCGACGATGGAGCGGCCGGGCTCGAACATCACGCTGATCGGTCGGCTGCCATGCTTGTCATCGCGCCAGCGATCGATGCGTGCAAACAGTCGACCCAGATAATCGCCGACTGCGACGGGCTTTTCATCGTCATACGTGATGCCGATACCGCCGCCGATGTCGAGATGATGCAAGGCGATGCCTGCAGCATGCAGCTGGTCGGCCAGTTCGATCACCTTGTCCAGCGCCTCCAGCAGCGGTGCGTCATCCAGCAGTTGCGATCCGATATGGCAATCGATGCCGGTCACTTCCAGGTGCGGCAGGCTGGCTGCGACGCGGTAGGTGTCGAGTGCATCCTCGAACGCGATGCCAAACTTGTTTTCTTTCAGGCCCGTCGAGATGTACGGATGGGTCTTCGGGTCCACGTCCGGGTTCACGCGCAATGACACGCGGGCACGCTTGCCAAGACTGCCGGCAACGTCGTTCAGCCGGTGCAGCTCGGGAATCGATTCGACATTGAAGCACAGGATGTCATGCGCGAGCGCCAGCTTCATCTCGTCGCGCGACTTGCCGACGCCGGAAAAGATCACTTTGCGCGGGTCGCCACCGGCGGCGATTACGCGCTGCAATTCGCCACCGGACACGATGTCGAAACCCGACCCCAGTTTCGCGAGGTGATTCAGCACCGCGAGGTTGGAGTTCGACTTCACCGAATAGCAGACCAGCGCACCGCCTTTGTCGCCATGGGTATCCGCTGCGCCGCGGCCATTCGCACGGCACGCGTTCGCATACGCGAGATAGTTGTCGGTCAGGCTGGCACGCGAGTACACATAGGTGGGCGTGCCGAAGCGGGTGGCGATATCGGCGAGCGACACGCCTTCGGCGTGCAGGACGCCATTACGGTAGTGGAAGTGCGACATGGTCAGGGCTGGCGGGAGGTGTCGAGCGCAGGGGGTTGCGCATTGAATTCGCTGTCTTGGTCGCGGTCCTGCATCTTGTCTTGCGAACTGCTTTGGGGACGGCTCTGCGAACGGCTCGGCGATGGGTTTTGTGATGTCGTTTCACCCGCTTGCGCCGTGCTGCCCGGCTGGGGTCGCTCGGGCAGGTACAAGGGGCCGTACTGGCCGCAGCCGGCGAGGCTGGCCAGTGCAATCGCAGCTACAATGAGACCGGATTTGCGCAGTGAAAACATCAGCGGAGTGTAGCATGACCGAAACCGAATTCCTGGACCTGGCCGAGGCTGTGCTCGACCATATCGAGGCCGCCATCGAGACCGCCGGCGAGGCCGCCGATGTCGATGTCGAATGCAGTCGCAGCGGCAATGTGCTGGAGATCGAATTCGTCGACAACGGCTCCAAAATCATCGTCAACACGCAAGCGCCGATGCAGGAAATCTGGGTGGCTGCGCGTTCCGGCGGTTTTCATTACCGGCTGGTCGATGGCCAGTGGCGCAATACGCGCGACGGCAGCGAACTGTATGCGGCGTTGTCGGCACTGGCCAGTGCGCAGGGCGGCGCGACGATTACACTGACTGCCTGAGCGCTGGGGCCGCTGAAGAACTGAGCAACCGAGCGTCAGGAGCCCGATCAGCTGATCGCCCGATCGGCGCTCAAAACAATTCGCCCTTCGGTCCCTCTTCGCGTTTCTCCGGCGGCTTGCCGTCGGCCGGCTTTTCTTCGGTCGCACCATTGATTGCATTCACGCCGCCGCCTTCCGCATATTCCATGTAGACCAGATCGCCGTTATGCATTGCCACACCGACCGGCAGTTCACGCTCGATCACGGGCACGTTCTGCAGCGCTTTCTGCATGTAGCCTATCCAGATCGGCAGTGCCAGGCCGCCACCGGTTTCCTTGTTGCCGAGGTTGCGCGGCTTGTCGAAACCTATCCATGCAACGCCGACGATTTTCGGGTTGTAGCCGGCGAACCACGCATCGATGGAATCATTGGTGGTGCCAGTCTTGCCGGCGATGTCCGTGCGCTTCAGTGACAGCGCACGCGTCGCGGTACCGTACTTGACCACATCCTTGAGCATGCTGTCGATCACGTAGGCATTGCGCGCATCGATCGCACGCAGGCTTTCATCACCGGCACGCTCGGGCGTGACCTGGAACAGGGTCTTGCCGTGGTTGTCGGTGATCTTCGCGATCAGGTAGGGATTGACCTTGTAACCACCATTCGAGAACACCGCATACGCGCCGGCCAGTTGCAGCGGCGTCACCGCGCCGGCGCCGAGCGCCAGCGTCAGATAAGGCGGGTTCTTCTCGGAGTCAAAGCCGAAGCGCGTCACGTATTCCTGCGCATACTGCGCGCCGATCTTGTCGAGGATGCGGATCGACACCATGTTCTTCGACTTCGCAAGGCCCTTGCGCATCGTCATCAGGCCTTCGTACTTGCCGTCGTAGTTCTTCGGCTCCCAGGCCTGGCTGCCGGTCTGCGCGGCATCGAAGGTAATCGGCGAATCATTCACCATCGTGCCCGGGCTCAGGCCTTTCTCCAGCGATGCAGAGTAGATGAAAGGCTTGAACGATGAACCCGGCTGGCGCCACGCCTGCGTCACATGATTGAACTTGTTGCGACTGAAATCAAAGCCGCCGACCAGTGCGCGTATGCCGCCGTCTTCCGAGTTCACCGCGACGAACGCGGATTCCACTTCCGGCAGCTGAATGATGGACCAGCCCTTGTCCTCCTGCATCACGCGGATGATTGCGCCGCGCCGTATGCGCTTGTTTGCGGCGACCTTGTCGGTCAGTGACGCGGCGGCGGTGCCAAGCCCGGTTTCCTGGATCGTGATTTCTTCGCCGGACGCGAGCAGCGCACGCACTGTCTTCGGTCCGGTGGTCAGCACCACGGCGGCCACCAGGCCGTCGCTGTCCGGATGCTCGGCCAGCTCGTTTTCGATGGCGGCTTCCGCCTCGGTCTTGCCGGACGGGATATCCATGTAGCCTTCGGGGCCGCGATATGGCTGGCGCTTCTCATAGTCCAGCACGCCACGGCGCAGCGCCAGATAGGCGGCGTCCTGATCGGCCTTGGTGATGGTGGTGAATACGTTCAGCCCACGCGTGTAGGCATCGTCCTTGAACTGGTCATACACCATCTGGCGGGCCATCTCGGCCACGTATTCGGCATGCACGCCGAAGTCATTGCTGTCCATCTTGATCTTCAGCTGCTCGCTGCGCGCCTGCTCGTACTGCGCAGTGGTGATGTAGCCGAGGTCGTACATGCGGCGCAGGATGTATTGCTGGCGCGCAGTCGCGCGTTTCGGGTTTACCACCGGGTTGTTGGCCGACGGCGCTTTCGGCAGGCCGGCCAGCATTGCCGCCTCGGCCACCGTGATTTCAGACAGCTTCTTGCCAAAGTAAATTTGCGCCGCCGATGCGAAACCATACGAGCGCTGGCCCAGATAGATCTGGTTCATGTACAACTCGAGGATCTGGTCCTTGGTCAGCGTCTTTTCGATCTTCCATGCCAGCAGCACTTCATACAGCTTGCGCTTGATGGTCTGTTCGCTGGAGAGGAAGAAATTGCGTGCCACCTGCTGCGTGATCGTCGATGCTCCCTGGCGGCTGCCGCCGAGCGCATTGTGGATCGCCGCGCGCAGGATGCCCCAGTAATCGACGCCGTGGTGCTCATAGAAGCGATCGTCCTCGATCGCCAGCACCGCCTGCTTCATCACCTTCGGTATGTCCTTGTAGCGCACCAGGCTGCGGCGCTCTTCGCCGAATTCGCCGATCAGCACGTTATCGGCTGAAAAAACCCGCAAGGGTTGCTTGGGCTGGTAGGTCGCGAGTGAATCAATGTCCGGCAGGTTCGGGTACGCCATCATCAGCATGAAGCTGATCAGCAAAAAGCCGATGACCGCAAGGCCAGAGAGGACACCGAACACACTGAGCGCCAATCTGGCAGGGGCCGGCAATTTTTTCGGACGCTTGCCGGAGGAAGCATCCCCGTCAGGGGTGTTCGTATTCATGCGGGGGAGTCAATGAGCTGCGCTTGATGGTCGTCATTATACCGGCAGGGCACAGGGCCGTTTTCCAACAGCGACGCTGGCCACATGCGTTGTGATACCCGCAATGCGTCGGCTATTGGCAACGCTGGCCGTCACAGGCATTTACTTTTCGAAAACCCCCTTGCTAGCATCCGCGACTCCTTTGGAAAAAGACAATGCACATCGCGGAGCGGTCAGGCTGGCTTTCATGGTTGCAATGGCGGCGCACAGGTCACACACCGTTGCTGGGTGTCGATATCGCGCCGGATGGTGTGCGTGTGGTGGAACTGCATGCAAGCGCACGCGGCTACCGTATTTCGCACCATGCACAGCTTCCATGCGTGCCTGACGCGTGGCGGCAGGCGCAAGAAGGCGAACCGCAGGCACTGGTCGACAGCATCAAGGGTGCACTGAAGGCCAGTGGCTGCCGGCTGCGCGACGCGGCCCTGGCGTTGCCGGCCAGCGCCGTGGTCACGCGCACCTTGTGCCTGCCACAGCCTGCGCATGACGAAGAACTGGAAATGCTGGTCGAGGCCGATGCGGCGCAATCGCTGCCCTTTCCGCGCGACGACATCAGCCTCGATTTCGCATTGCTCGGACCGAATGCCGCAGATGACGCGATGGTCGATGTGTTGCTGGTTGCTGCGCGCACTGAACGCATCGCACAGCGCGTCGCGTGGGCCGAAGCGGCCGGTCTGAAGCCGGTGGTGGTCGGCATCGAATCGCTGGCGGTGGTCGCTGCCATTCATCGCATGTGCAGCGACCATCGCCATGCGGAAGCGATCCTGCATTTTTCCGGTGACAGCGCGCAGTGCCTGTTCGTGCACGGCGAACGATTGCTGTTCGAGCGTGAGCTGGGTCAGGCATTGCCGGTGATCGCCAGCGAGGATGCCGGGCTGGACCCCATCGATCACTGGCTCGATGCCACCTGCGTCGAATGGCAACGCCACGCCCAATTGTTTGCGGCCGCGACCGGCGATGCTGATGTCGATCGAATTCATCTTGCGGGCGCCGGCAGCCATGGCACGCTGCTCGCTGCCGGGCTGCGGCAGCGGCTCGGTATCGACGTCACGGTGCCCGACCCATTCCAGCACTGGCTGCACAAGGCGACCGCGGCACCGGGTGCGCCCTTGCTGCTGGCGTGTGGACTCGCACTGCGCGGCGTGTCGCGATGAACACGATCAACCTGCTGCCCTGGCGCGATGCGATGCGCCGCGAGCGTCGCCGCCAGTTCCACGCACTGTTGCTGCTGGCGGCGCTGAGCGGCCTTGCGCTGGTGCTGCTGGGCAGTGCGGTGCATGCACGCAGGCTGGCGATCCAGGAGTCGCGTAATCAGTGGCTGCGCAGTGAAAACCGAAAACTCGACGCGCAGCTCGACGTGTTGCGGCAACTCGATCAGGCGCTCAACGCACTCGATGCGCGCCGTGCAGCGGTCGAAGGCTTGCAGCACAGCCGCGGAAAGACCGTGAAATGGCTGGCCGCCATCGCCAGTCGCGTGCCGGACGGCATTGCGCTGCGCAGCCTGCGCGAGGCCGGGCAGGTGACCGTGGTCGGCTGGGCGCAATCGAATGCGCGGGTGTCGGGCTTGCTGCGCGAGCTCGACGGGACGCCCGGCACCACTGGCGTGCCGCAGCTGGTCGAGGTCAAGGCGATCACGACCGGACAGGGGCGGGATGCCCGGCGCTTGTTCGAATTCACGCTCACGCTGCAGCTGGCAGAGGCTGCAGCCTCTGCGGCGGCACCGCCGGCAGCGCGCTCGTCCGTGCCCGCGCGCGGAGCGGCGCGATGAAGGCTGCAGCGCCTGCCGAGCACAGCGCGGGTCGTGCGCGCACGGTCGCATCACGCACGGTCATCGGGCGTACTGCCGGCTGGCATGCGCAGTTCCGCGGCTTGCGTGGTCGTCATCCGGCGATGTGGCCGGTGCTGCCGCGCGCGCTGTGCGCACTCGCGGTACTGGTGGCAGTCATGCTCGCGGGTTGGCAATGCCTGTGGCAGCCGCAGTGGGCCGACCTCGCTGCGGCCACGGCACAGGAACAGCAACTGCGTACCGAATTCATCCGCAATGCCGGCCGTGCGAGAGACCTCGACCGGCTGCGTCGCCGTCGTGATGCAGCGCAGGCGCAGGTCGATGCGCTGCAGCGGCAATTGCCGGGGCGCGCCGACATGGATGCGCTGCTGTCCGAGATCAACCATGCCGGTGTGGCGCGCGGCTTGCAGTTCGAGTTGTTCAAGCCGGGCAAAGAGCAGCTGTTCGACTACTACGCCGAGCTGCCGATCGACATCAAGGTGACGGGTAGCTTCCATGCAATGGCTGGCTTTGCCAGCGATCTCGCGAACCTGTCGCGCATCGTCACGCTGGATCGGATCTCGATCACGCAGGGGCGCGAAGGCTTGCTGGCGTTCGAAGGTGTCGCACGAACATTTCGTTATCTCGATAGCGACGAGCTTGCCGCGCGTGCCCGGCTGACGGCCGACAACACGAAGCGCGACGCACGATGAACTGCCTTCTCCTGCCAACGGCGCGAGCACTGGCCCTGATGCTGTTGCCGGTACTGGTCGCCTGCACGCCCGAGGTTGATGATGACTTGCGTGCGTGGACCGAACAGCGCCGACGAATGGCGCCGGAGCCAGCCGGCGATATGCGCTCACCACCCGTTGCCGCGAGCTTCATGTACGACGCTGCGGGCCGGCGCGATCCTTTCGATGCAGCCTCACTGTCAACCGAGCTGAGCGCTGCAGAGCTCGCGTTGCGCCCCGATGCCGGTCGACCACGCGATGCGCTCGAAGCATTCTCGATCGACAGCTTGCAGATGGTGGGCGTGCTGATCCGTGCTGGCCATGCGATCGGGGTGGTGCAGGCCGAACGTGAATTGCATCAGGTACGGGTCGGCGATCATCTCGGGCAGGACTATGGCGAAGTGACGGCGATTACCGAAGACGGCATCGCGATCGCCGAGCGCGTGCAGGACAGTCAGGGCCAATGGCAGCGCCGCCGGGTGCTGCTTGCGATGCGACGGGGCAGCAGCAAATGAAACGGCACGCCATTCCATGGCTGATCGCCATCGTGCTGGCTGCGCTGGCACCGATCTCGTCTGCGGACCCGGCGAACAGCCCCCCCGACGCAGCCAAGGTGTCGGATACGGGCGTTGCGATCGCTGCCATCAGTCCGAATGCGGTACAAGCCATCGATGCCGTGCGCGACGGGCAGCGGCAGTTGCTGCGCATGCGCCTCGCAAAAGCGCTGCCTGCGGCACCGGCGGGCTTTGCGACCAGCGCACCGCCGCGGGTGGTGCTCGATTTGCCCGCGACCGTGAATGCGACCGGACAACTGCGTCGATTGCTTGACGTCGGCGACATGCGCAGCGTGGATCTGGTGCAGGCGTCGGGCCGCTTGCGTGTGGTGCTGAACCTCGCGCGGCCGCTGCCGTATACGACGCGCGTGCAGGGGCGTGAGCTGGTGCTGGAGCTGGGCGACCGTGATCGTCTGGCGGGCGAGTCGGCGGGCGCATCGACCAGCCAGCGCTCCGCCGACCTGGCTGCTGCACGCAATGCCGTGATCGACATCGATTTCCGGCGCGGCGACGAGGAAGCCGGCCGTGTGATCATCGATTTGGCGCAGCCACAGGCCGCGATCGATGTGCGCCGGCAGGGGCAGGCGGTCGTGATCGATCTGATGAAAGCCGAGCTGCCGCCATCGCTGCGACGTCGCCTCGATGTGCGTGATTTCGGCACCCCCGTGCAATCGCTGGCGGCCGTCGCGCAGGGCGACATGGTGCGCATCAGTATCGAGCCACGCGGCAGCTGGGAGCACACGGCCTGGCAGACCGATCGCCGGCTGGTGGTCGAGGTCCGGCCGGTGAAGGTCGAGCAGCGGTTGCCGGGACGCGGCTACCACGGCGACCGGCTGTCGCTGAATTTCCAGAACATCGAAGTCCGTGCGTTGCTGCAGGTGATTGCCGACTTCACCGGGCTCAACGTGGTGGCCAGTGACAGCGTGAGTGGCCAGCTGACCTTGCGCCTGAAAGATGTGCCATGGGATCAGGCACTGGACATCGTGCTGCAGGCGCGCGGCCTCGACATGCGGCGCAATGGCAATGTGCTGTGGGTCGCGCCCAGGGATGAACTGCTGACCAAGGAGCGGCTGGAGCTGGAGCAGCGCGCACAGATTGCCGAGCTGGAGCCGCTGGTCACCGAAGGCTTCCAGCTGAACTACCAGAAAGCCGAGGCATTCCAGAAGGCGTTCGGGCTCGATGGCGCAGGTGGCAAATCCGGCATGCTGTCGCGACGTGGCAGCGCATCGGCCGAGCCGCGCACCAACAAGCTGTTCATCACCGATACCCCGTCCCGGCTGGATGAACTGCGCCGACTGGTACAACTGACCGATGTGCCGACACGGCAGGTGATGATCGAGGCGCGCATCGTCGAGGCCGATGACAAGTTCAGCAAGAACCTCGGTGCGAAACTCGGTTTTCTGGATTTGCGCCAAGCGCGCGGCGCGCCACCCGGCGTGAACCTGCCGGGCAGCGCGCAGTTGGGGGTGACCGGAAACTACCTGGGTATTGGTGAGCAAACCGGGCAGGTGGCCGTCACGCAGAGCAGCTTCGTGCCGAATACGCAGTTCGTGAACCTGCCGGCGGCGTCGATCAACAGTGCAGCGCCCGGCAGTATCGGAATCAGCATTTTCTCGCCGGGCGCGAATCGTTACCTGAACCTCGAACTGTCTGCGCTCGAGGCCGATGGCAAGGGCAAGATCATTTCCAGCCCGCGCGTGGTCACGGCCGACCAGCAGCCAGCAATCATCGAGCAGGGCGAGGAAATCCCTTATCAACAAGCCACCAGCAGCGGCGCCACCTCGATCACGTTCAAGAAGGCGAACCTGAAGCTGGAAGTGACGCCCCAGGTCACGCCGGATGGCAACGTGATCCTGACGGTGGATGTGGCCAAGGACTCGCGTGGCACGGCGGTCGGTACCAGCTTCGCGATCAATACCAAGCATGTGAAAACCCAGGTGCAGGTCGAGAATGGCGGCACGGTGGTGCTGGGCGGGATCTTCACGCAGGAGCAGCGCCGTGACCAGCTGAAAGTGCCCTTCCTCGGCGACCTGCCGCTGCTGGGACGGCTGTTCCGTAACAGCAGCCAGCTGGACAACCGCACCGAGCTGCTGATTTTCATCACGCCACGCATCGTCACCGAGCCGCCGCTGGCACGCTGAAGCGGTAGCGCCGGCCGCGGGCCGCGGGCCGCGATGCGGATGGGATAAACTGTCGCCTTTCCCGGGCAGAAAGCCCGATGGCTGCATGATGCTGACTCCGACTTCCAATATTTTCCTCGTCGGCCTGATGGGTTCCGGCAAGACCACGATAGGGCGCGCACTGGCGAGGAAGTTGAACCTGCGCTTTGTCGACGCCGACCATGAGATCGAGGCGCGGACCGGCGCCAGCATTCCATTGATCTTCGAGATCGAAGGCGAAGCCAGCTTCCGTCAGCGCGAGGCGGACGTGATCCGCGACCTGACCGCGCAGCAGGGCATCGTGCTCGCCACCGGTGGCGGTGCCGTGCTCAATGAGCAGAGCCGTCAGTATCTGCATCAGCGCGGCACCGTGGTCTATTTGCGCGCATCGGTGAACAGCATCCTGCAACGTACCAGCCACGATCGCAGCCGGCCGCTGCTGCAGACCGCTGACCCGCGTGCGCGCATCGAAGAATTGTCGAAGCAGCGCGCGCCGTTGTACCAGGAAGTGGCCCACATCACGGTCGAGACCGGTCGGCCCAACGTGCAGTCGGTGGTGCAGAACATCCTCGCGCAGCTCGAGCAATCCACCGAAGCCCATACACCTGGCGCATCCGGCGCAGCCGGCGCGCCCGTTGGATCCAGTGCATCCAGGGATGCCAACCAAGCCAGCCAAGCCAACGTCTCCCAGTCGTCGCAACAACCATGAAGCCTGCCGCCCACGTCTTTGCCCACCTGACCGTCGACCTCGGCGAGCGCAGCTACCCGATCGTGATCGGCAGCCAGCTGCTGGAGGACAGCGCTTTCGCGCAGCATGTGCCGGGCAAGCGCATCGCGATCGTCACCAACACCACGGTCGAACCGCTGTATCTCACGCGCCTGACCGCGATGCTGGAAACGGCCGGCAAGCAATGCTTCGCCGTGGTCTTGCCGGATGGCGAAGAAGAAAAGAACGCCGACAACCTGATGCAGATCTTCACTGCGCTGCTGCAGCACAAGTGCGACCGCAAGACCACGCTGGTGGCGCTCGGCGGCGGCGTGATCGGTGACATGACTGGTTTTGCGGCCGCCACCTACATGCGCGGCGTACCGTTTGTGCAGGTGCCGACCACGCTGCTGGCGCAAGTCGATTCCTCGGTCGGTGGCAAGACCGCGATCAATCATCCGCTCGGCAAGAACATGATCGGCGCGTTCTATCAGCCGCAAGCTGTGCTGGCCGATACCGCAACGCTGGCGACGCTGCCGGACCGCGAATTGTCCGCCGGCCTCGCGGAAGTGATCAAGCATGGCGCCATCATCGATGCCGAATTCTTCCGTTGGCAGGAAGCCCATATGCCCAGGCTGTTGGCGCGCGATGATGAAGCGCTGGCGCATGCGATCCGCCGCTCGTGTGAAATCAAGGCCGATGTGGTGCGCCAGGATGAACGTGAAGGCGGTCTGCGGGCGATCCTGAACTTTGGTCATACCTTCGGCCATGCGATCGAGGCCGGCCTCGGCTACGGCGAGTGGCTGCATGGCGAAGCCGTCGGTTGCGGCATGGTGATGGCGGCTGACCTGTCGGTACGTCTCGGCTATCTGGCGCCGGAAGACAAGGCGCGCATTGTCGCGCTGGTGCAGGCAGCCGGTTTGCCGACGGTGGCCCCCGACCTTGGCGAAGCGCGCTGGCTGGACCTGATGGAAGTCGACAAGAAAAACGAGGATGGCCGGATCAAGTTCATCCTGCTGAAGCCGCTCGGCAGCGCGGTCATCACCGGCGCGCCGACTGATGCGCTGCGTGCGACACTGGCCGCCTGCGTGAAAGGCTGAGCCACAGGCGAAGCGCCATTCAGTGCAGGCAGCAGGAAAGCAGAAGCTCAGGATACCAGCCGTCAGATACCCAGCGAGGAACGTGCAGCGAGATGACTGACCATTACGAAGATCAGCTTGCGCCGTATGCGGCGCGTTCCGCCACCGGCCGCGGACGCGCGATCGCGGAGGCGGCGCCCGAGACCCGCAGCGAATTCCAGCGCGACCGTGATCGCATCATCCATTCGACCGCATTTCGTCGTCTCGAATACAAGACCCAGGTGTTCGTCAATCATGAAGGCGACCTGTTTCGCACGCGTCTGACGCACAGCATCGAAGTCGCCCAAATCGCGCGCTCGCTGGCGCGCAACCTGCGCGTGAATGAAGACCTGGTCGAGGCAATCTCGCTCGCGCATGACCTCGGGCATACGCCGTTCGGCCATGCAGGGCAGGATGCGCTGAATGCCTGCATGAAGGACTTCGGCGGCTTCGAGCACAACCTGCAGAGCCTGCGCGTGGTCGATACGCTGGAACAGCGCTATGGTGCGTTTGATGGCTTGAACCTGACCTTCGAGACCCGCGAGGGGATCCTGAAGCACTGCTCACTGCCGAACGCGCAGCAGCTTGGCGAGGTCGGCCGCCGCTTCATCGACCGGAAGCAACCTGGCCTCGAAGCGCAGCTGACCAACCTGGCTGACGAGATCGCGTACAACAACCATGACATCGATGACGGCCTGCGTTCCGGCCTGCTGACGGTCGAGCAGCTGGGCGAAGTGGCGCTGTATGCGCGCCATCGTGCCGAAGTCGAGCGCCTGTTCCCCGGCATCAGCGGTCGCCGCGCAATCAACGAGACCGTGCGCCGCATGATCAATGCACTGGTGCTGGACCTGATCCAGACTTCGCGCAACAACATCGCGCAGGCCGGTGTTGCATCGATCGAGGATGTGCGCAATGCGCCGCCGCTGATCGCATTCTCGGACGCGATGAAGCAAGAGGCGCAGGAATTGAAGCGCTTCCTGCGCAAGAACCTGTATCAGCATTACCAGGTCAATCGCATGACCAGCAAGGCACGCCGCATCATCACCGACCTGTTCAATATCTTCATCAGCGGCCCGCAACTGCTGCCGCCGGATTACCAGCTCGATGGCGATGACAAGGCGGAACAGGCACGCAAGGTGGCCGATTACATCGCCGGCATGACCGATCGTTATGCGATGCGGGAATATCGTCGCCTGTTTGCGGTCGACGAAATCTGACCGAGGCCCGACGCGGGCCTGATTCGGCCCGGCATCGGTGCTGATTCAATCCAGCGAGCGGAGCGGATGTGCATAGTCCGGCCACGCGCTATCAAAGAAATGGTCGACCATCTCGCGCGTGACCGCGGCCAGCGTGGGCGGATTCCAGCGCGGCGCATGGTCCTTGTCGATCGCCAGCGCGCGCACACCTTCCAGCACTTCGCCCTGTTCGAAGCAGCGACGCACCAGCGTGCGTTCCATGCGCAGGCAGTCGGCGATGTCCCGTTGCTTGCCGCGCCTGAGCTGTTCCAGTGTCACGCTCATCATCAGCGGCGAACGTTTCTGCATGGTGGCCAGCGCCTGGCGTGCAAACGCACTGTTGTCCGTCGCCAGTGAATCCATGATCGCCTGCACCGAGTTGTGCGCGAAATGTCGTTCGATGGCGTCGCGCGACTGCGCCAGCCGGCTGGTGGCCGGATCTGCTTGTGCGGCAAAGGATGCCGCAAAGGGTGCCGCAAACGCGCGCGCAGCAGCCTGCACATCGGTCGCGTCAGCGATCGCGGCCTGCAATGCCGGCAGTTCCGCCCCCGGCACGAAGATATCGGCCAAGTCTGCATAAAGCGCATCGGCAGCGCCGATCACCTCACCGGTCACACCGAGATAGGTGCCGACTTCACCCAGTGCGCGCGACAGGAACCAACTGCCGCCGACGTCGGGGAACAGGCCGATACCGACTTCGGGCATCGCCATTTTCGTGCGCTCGGTCACGATGCGCAGCCGCGCTTGCGGGCCCGCTTGCGCAATGCCCATGCCGCCGCCCATCACGACGCCATCCATCAGCGCGACATAGGGCTTCGGGTAGCGGTGTACCAGATGGTTCAGCGCATATTCTTCGTTGAAGAAATCCTCGACCAGCGCCGAACCACCGGTAGGCGTCGCCGATCCCTTCTGGTGGAAGAAGCGGATATCGCCACCGGCGCAATATGCACGCTCGGTGCTGCCTTTGACCAGTACGGCCCTGATTGCCGGATCATCGCGCCAGCGCATCAATGCCTGCGTCATCGCACGCACCATGTCGAGCGACAGCGAGTTCAGGGCAGCGGGGCGGTCCAGCGTGATGACGCCGGTATGGCCGGCGACGGAGGTCAGTACATGTTCGGACATGGCAGCAATGCGAAGCACGGGAAATTGAAAACGCGCTAGTGTAGCGTGCGGCGTTGCCGGCCGTTACCGAACGCCGGGCAATAAAAAAGGGCGCTGCCGCGCCCTGGTCGTGCAAGCCGAACGGCTCAGGCAGCTTCGGCTGCCCCGTCGTAACGGCGGATCCCTTCATGCTGGTGATCCTGGATCTTGTCCTTGTGTCGCAGGACCTGGCGGTCCAGCTTGTCCATCAGCAGGTCGATCGCCGCATACATATCCTGGGCTTCACTTTCCACATGCAGGTCCTTGCCACGCATGTGCAGGTTGATCTCGGCGCGCTGGCGCTTGTCTTTTTCGGTATTGGCGTCGATGGCGAGGGTGACCGTGATATCGATCACATTGTCGAAGTGGCGCCTGATGCGTTCCAGCTTGTTCTGCACATACTCCCGGAGGGCGGGAGTCAGTTCCACATGGTGACCGCTGATCTTGAGATTCATACACAGCACTCCTTGGCAAAGCGTCGCTGGAGGATCCGTCAGGTACCGCCGGCAGGCAGGCCGGGCGGAACGCAGCAACGGTGAAAAATCGCTTGCATCGAAAAGCAGGGAACAGCCAGAACTTACAGGGACTTGCGCAGATTGACGGGGGGGATCTTCAGGGCTTCACGGTACTTCGCAACCGTGCGCCTCGCGACGACCATTCCCTGTTCAGCCAGCATGTCCGTAATTTTGCTGTCGGAAAATGGGTTCTTCGGGTCCTCGGCTCCTATCAGTTGTTTGATCAACGCGCGGATCGCGGTAGAGGAGGCTTCGCCGCCGGCTTCCGTGGCAACATGGCTGCCAAAGAAATATTTCAACTCGAACATCCCATGCGGCGTCAGCATGTATTTTTGAGTCGTCACACGGGAAATGGTGCTCTCGTGCAGGCCCAGTGTATCAGCAATTTCACGCAGGACAAGGGGGCGCATCGCGACTTCGCCGTGCGAGAAGAAATTGCGCTGCCGCTCGACGATCGCCTGCGCCACGCGCAGGATGGTGTCGAAGCGCTGCCGCATATTTTTGATAAGCCACTTGGCTTCCTGCAGCTGTGACGAGAGCGAGCCCTCGCCCTTGTTTTGCTTCAGGATATTCGCGTACATCGCATTGACCCGCAGCTTGGGCATCACGTCCCGGTTCAGGCTGACCTGCCAGCCACCTTTTGACCGTTTGACAATTACGTCCGGCACCACATAGTCCGACGCATCGCCCGCATAGGCGGCACCCGGGTGCGGATTGCAGCGCTTGATCACGGCCTGCGCCTCGCGCAAGTCTTCGTCGTCGCAATCGAGCGCTTTTTTCAGCTTGTTGAACTCACGCTGCGCGAATAGTTCAAGATAGCCTTCGACCAGCGTCAGCGCCATTCGGCGCGTCACGAACGGTACCTTGTCCATGCGCCGGATCTGGATCGCGAGGCATTCGGACGCATTGCGCGCGCCGACGCCGGCCGGGTCGAAGCTCTGCAGCATCTTCAACGCGACATTCAGGTCGTCCATCTCGATCTCGAGCTCTTCCGGCAGCCGCGCGAGGATCTCGTCAAGCGACTCTTCCAGATAGCCATTGTCGTCGAGCGCATCGATCAGCAATTCCACCAGCGCGCGATCGCGGCGATTGTCGACGGTGACCGACAGCTGTCCCAGCAGGTGCTCGCGCAGCGTGGTCTCGTGCGCCTCCAGCTGCGGGCGCGCATTGTCGTCTTCCGGCGCCTTGGTCGAGCGCGCCACATCATCAAAGCTCCAGTCGGCCTCGCCGCTGGCGCCCTCGGAACCATCGCTGCCGCCTTCGCCGGCCGGCGCTTCATACGCATCGCCGCCCGCCTCTGCACCGCCGTCGCCGGACTCGGCCGGCGTCGATGACGGCGCCTGGCTGATTGCGCCGTCGCCGAGCAGCCGCACCGAATGGTCGAGCGGATCATCAAGGCGTTCGAGCAACGGGTTATCGATCAGCATCTGCTCCAGCTCCTGATGCAGTTCCAGCGTTGACAGCTGCAGCAAACGGATCGATTGCTGCAGCTGCGGCGTCAGTGCCAGATGCTGGGATACGCGGAGCTGTAGGGTCTGCTTCATGGGCCTGATGTACCTTACATCCTGAAGTGTTCGCCGAGATAAACCCGACGCACCGATTCATTGCCGATGATGTCGTCCGGGCTGCCTGACGCCAGCACGGACCCCTGGTTGATGATGTAGGCGCGATCACAGATGCCGAGGGTCTCGCGCACATTGTGGTCCGTGATCAGCACGCCGATGCCACGCTCCTTCAGGAAACGCACGATGCGCTGGATCTCGATCACCGCAATCGGATCGACGCCGGCAAACGGCTCGTCCAGCAGGATGAAGCGCGGGCTGGTCGCCAGTGCGCGAGCGATCTCGACGCGGCGGCGCTCGCCGCCGGACAAGGACAGCGCCGGGCTGTCACGCAGTTTCTCGATCTGCAGCTCGGCCAGCAGCGTGTCCAGGCGTTGCTCGATCTCGGCACGCGCCAGCGGCTTGCCGCCGGACTTCTGCAATTCCAGCACCGCGCGGATATTGTCCTCGACCGATAGCTTGCGGAACACCGAGGCTTCCTGCGGCAGATACGACAGGCCGCGCTCCGCACGGCGGTGGATCGGCAGCCCCGAAATATTGTCGCCATCGAGCAGGATGTCGCCCGCCTCCGACGGCACCAGTCCGACGATCATGTAAAACGATGTGGTCTTGCCGGCGCCGTTCGGGCCCAGCAAGCCGATCACTTCGCCGCTGGATACATCAAGCGACACATCGCGCACCACCTGGCGCGCGCCATAGCTCTTTTGCAGGCTGCGCACGCGCAGCTGGCTGCCGGTGCGGGATGCGTTACTTGTCATCCCCGCCTTTCGTGCGCGGCTGGATCACCGCTTTCACGCGGCCGCTGCCGGGCTTGCTCTCGCCGCTGGTCGTGTTGTTGACCGTGTAGAACTCGGCGCGGCTGTCGTACTGGATGAATTCGCCCTCGACCTCGTCGGTCACGCGGCTGCCGTCCAGCATCTTCACCTTCGCGGTCTTGAACAGCTTCGCGATCTCGGTCCGGGTGTCGTACTCGATGCGGTCGGCGGCATAACCCTCGATCCACAAGTCCTTGCCGCCGTCGCGCTTCTGTCGGAATTTGGTGATGCCGCCGGGCGCCGCATACATGGTCGCGAACTGGTTGCCGGCCGCATCCTGCTTCACGATCAGTTTTTCTGCATGCATGACCAGGGTGCCGCGGGTCAGCACCACATTGCCGACGAAGGTGTTGATCATCTTCGCTTCGTCGTAAAACATCTGGTTGGCTTCGACATTGGTCGGCTTGTCGCGATCCGCTTTTTCGGCCACGGCGATGCCCGGTGCAGCCAGTGCGCTCAGCACCGCGGTGGTGGCCAGCGCTTGCATCAGCGTGGCGCGCAGCGAGGGATGTCGGACGATGTGATTCATGTTCTGCGCTCAGGGATTCTTCGGTTGAACATAGGTGCCATTCACGCGTGACAGCAGGCTCACCTGCTGCTGGCGGCTGTCAGCCACCATGCCGACGCCATCCAGCGTCGAATTGCCCAGCGTGATGTGTACCGGGCGATCGGTTTTGACGATGTCCTTGTCTGGCAGCACCAGCATGTAGTCCGCGTTGACGGTCATGGTCTCGCTGCCGCGTGCCTGCGGCCGCTCAAGCCGGACCTGGCCGTGCAGATGAACTTCCGAGCGGTCGCCGTTGATGCGCGCGCGGTCGGAGCGCAGCGTCATTGGCGGGCGATCCTTCGAGTAGCTGTACACCACCGGCAGATCGACATGGCTGATGTCGTCGACCGGCGTGTGCACCAGCTTCTTGCCTTCGACCACGTACTCGGCGCGGCCATTCGGTGCCACCTTGGTGTAGCGGAAGTCGTCCGCGTAGTAATCGGGTTCGGTGCGCGGGTCTTGCTGCGCCGCGTTGTTGTCGTCGCGGCGCGTGACTTCCAGCAGCCAGAAGCTGCCGGCGGCCAGCAGTGTGCCGACGGCCAGCAAGGTCAGCGCGGGCAGGCGCCGCCGGATGTCGTCGCTGCCGTCGCTCATGCAAGGTACGGCGCCAGCGCCGCCTCATAGTTGCCCTGCGAGCGCAGCAGCAGGTCGCACACTTCACGCACGGCGCCACGGCCGCCCGCCAGCTCGGTCACGTAATGCGCGCGCGCACGGACTTCCGGATGGCCGTTCGGCACACTGGCCGCAAACGCAACGCGGGTCATCACCGGCAGGTCGATCACGTCATCGCCCATGAAGCCACAGTCTTGCGCCTGCAGACCGGTTTGCGCCAGCAACTTGTCGAAACCGTCGCGCTTGTCATGCACGCCCTGCATCAGGTGCGCAATGCCGAGGTCGGCTGCGCGACGCGCGACGATGTCGGATGAACGCGCGCTGATGATCGCAGCCTTCACGCCGGATTGTTGCAGCAGCTTGATGCCATGGCCGTCGAGCACATGGAAGGTCTTGATCTGCTCGCCCTCCGCGCCATAGCGCAGGCCGCCATCGGTCAGCACACCATCGACATCGAAGATCATCAGCTTCACGCGCTGCGCACGCTGTGCCAGCTCCGCGTTCAGGTCGGCGACCGAGGTCATCGCAGTGGCATGCAGGGTGGCCGTCATCAGATCACCTTCGCGCGCGTCAGGTCGTGGATATGCAGTGCGCCGGCCAGCGTGCCATCAGCCTCGGTCACCAGTACCTGGTTGATGCGGAAGGTTTCCATCAGGTCGACCGCTTCGACCGCCAGCTGATCGGGGCTGATCACGCGCGGCTTCGCATTCATGACTTCACGCACCGGGGTCTTCGAATAATCCATGCCGCGCTCGATCAGGCGGCGCAGGTCGCCATCGGTGAAGATACCGACCACGCGCCGCGCGTCATCGACGATGGCCGTCATCGCCATGCCCTTGCGCGTGACTTCCAGCAGGGCTGCCGGCAGCAACAGGTCGGCGGTCACCGCGGGTACATCGTCGCCGGTGCGCATGATGTCGCGCACATGGGTTAGCAGTCGGCGGCCGAGCGAGCCACCCGGATGCGAGCGTGCGAAATCTTCTTCGCGGAAGCCACGGGCATCGAGCAAGGCTACTGCGAGCGCATCGCCCAGCGCCAGCGTCGCGGTGGTGCTGGCGGTCGGCGCGAGGTTCAGCGGGCAGGCTTCTTTCTCGACTGCGACATCGAGATGGACATCGGCCAGTTTGGCCAGCGACGATTCCGGACGACCGGTCATCGAGATCAGCTTCGCGCCCAGACGCTTGATCACCGGCACGATGGACAGCAATTCTTCGGATTCACCGGAGTTGGAAATCGCGATCATCACATCGGCTTCGGTCACCATGCCGAGGTCGCCATGCGCGGCTTCGGCCGGATGCACGAACAAGGCCGGCGTGCCGGTCGAGGCGAGGGTGGCGGCGATCTTGCGCGCAATATGGCCGGACTTGCCCATGCCGGATACGACGACACGCCCGCGGCAATGGAACAGCAGCGCTGAAGCACGTGCGAACGGATGGTCGGGTGAGAGCGTCAGTCGGGCCAGCAAGCCGTGGATGGCGTCGGCCTCGATCTGGAGTGTTTGTTGTGCAAGTTGCAACGCACGCAGAGCGGCTGCGTTATCAAAATGCTGCGAGGAATTTTTCTCATGCGTTACACTCATGCGCAGAGTATAGCCCAATACCCAAAGCAAAAAACCTGCCAGACGCAATAAATCGTGGCCTTCCCGCACCGGGATGCCGCTGAGCTGCAGCGTGTGGCGGTGGCTTGCATGACCGGACCCCGCACTGTGTATTCCGCACTCGAGATCACGCTGATCCTGCTTGTTGCCGCCGTGCTGGGCGTGGTGCTGTTTCGCCTGATGCATCTGCCACCGATGCTCGGATATCTGGCGGTGGGCATCCTGATCGGGCCGCATGCGCTGGGGCTGGCCAGCAACAGTGCGGCGACCCATACGCTGGCCGAATTCGGCGTCGTGTTCCTGATGTTCTCGATCGGCCTCGAATTCTCGCTGCCGAAGCTCAAGGCGATGCGGCGTAATGTGTTCGGGCTGGGCTTGGCGCAGGTCGCGTTGAGCATCCTCGCGACCATCGGCGGGGTCGCGCTGCTGACCCGGCTGCTGCCGGATTACGTGAACATCAGCTGGAGCGCTGCATTCGCGCTCGGCGGCGCGGTTGCGATGTCATCAACGGCGATCGTGCTCAAGCTGCTCACCGAAAAGCTCGAGCTCGAGAGCGAGCATGGCCGGCGCATCACCGCGATCCTGCTGTTCCAGGATCTGGCCGTGGTGCCCTTGCTGATTCTGGTGCCGGCGCTCGCGCATCCGGGTCCGGAGCTGTGGGTCGATCTCGCGAAGGCCGGACTGAAAGCGGCCTTCGTGCTGATCCTGCTGCTGACCTTCGGCCAGGTGCTGTTGCGGCGCTGGTTCCAGATTGTCGTGCAGCGTCGCTCGCACGAACTGTTCATGCTGAACCTGCTGCTGATCACGCTGGGTGCTGCATGGATCACTGAGACCGCCGGACTGTCGCTGGCGCTGGGCGCCTTCATTGCGGGCATGCTGATTTCCGAGACCGAGTACCGGCTGCAAGTGGAAGAGGACATCAAGCCCTTCCGCGATGTGCTGCTGGGCCTGTTCTTCATCACGATCGGCATGATGCTCGACGTGAAGCTGGTACTGGCGAACCTGCCGCTGGTACTGGTGCTGCTGCTGATCCCGATGGCAATCAAGTTCGGCCTGATCACGGTGCTCGCGCGCTTGTTCGGCGCCTCGGCCGGCACCGCGATCCGTACCGGCCTGGGCCTCGCGCAGGGCGGCGAATTCGGGCTGGTGTTGCTGACTGAGGCCAGCGGCCATGGCTTGTTCGATCCGGCGCTGGGCAACCTGATCCTCGCGGCGATGGTGCTGTCGATGCTGGCCACCCCTTTCCTGATCGCGAATGCCGATCGCATCGTGCTCAAGCTGTCGCGCAATGAATGGATGCTGCAATCGCTGGCACTGACCCAGCTCGCATCGCGCACCATGACCGAAGAGAAGCACATCATCGTCGCCGGCTTTGGCCGTACCGGCCAGAGCCTTGCGAAGATGTTTGATGCGGAAAACGTGCCGTATCACGCGCTCGACCTCGACCCGGCACGCGTGCACGAAGCGCAGGCCGCCGGCTGGCAAGTGTCCTATGGGGATGCGAGCCGCCGCGAGAGCCTGATCGCGGCCGGTATCCACCGCGCCGCCGCCGTCGTGATCACCTATGCGGATACCCAGGCGGCGTTGAAGACGCTGCATTTTGCGAACGAGCTTGCGCCCGCCTTGCCGGCCATCGTGCGCAGTGTCGATGAAGAAGACCTCGACGTGCTGCGTGCGGGCGGCGCCGATGAAGTGGTGCCCGAGACTATCGAGGCCAGCCTGATGCTGGCCTCGCATGCGCTGCTGGTGATGGGCGTGCCGCTGCGTCGAGTCGTGCATCGTATCCAGCTGGCGCGCAGCGATCGTTATGCGTCATTGCGCGGTTATTTTCATGGGGTCGATGATGCGGCCGACATGGATGATCGCCTGCAGGTTCGGCTGCATTCGGTGTCGTTGACCGACCGCTGCGCGGCGATCGGCAAGACCCTGGGTGAGCTGGCCTTGTCCAGCCTCGGGGTTGAGGTCACGGCGATCCGGCGCGGCAAGATACGGCTGCCGTTTGCGACGGATTTGCAATTGGAAGCCAATGATGTGGTGGTGCTGCGCGGTACCGCCGAAGCGATGGAGCGTGCAGAAAAGCGACTACGCTGATGTCCGACACCGGCTGCCGTGACGCCTGATCGACTGTTACCTGATTTCCCGATACCTGATACTCCGATCCCCTGATTCGCAGAACCGTTGATGCGCGGGCCCTCCGGCTTGCGCGTGACTGCGCTCCCGCCACCAGAAAGCAAGCATGGAAGTCGTCCACCGTATTGCGGGCATTATCCTGCCCGTGTTCATGATCATTGCAGCCGGTTACCTGATGACGCGCGTGCGCGGCGACAAGGTCAAGGCCGAGATGGTTCAGGTCAATCGCATCAGCGGTGACTTGCTGTGCCCCTTGTTGCTGTTCTCGGCGCTCGCATCGAAGGATTTCGACGCTGTCGCCACTTTCCCGCTGTTGCTGGCCGGCGTGCTGATTGCGCTCGGTTCAGGCCTGATCGCATGGCCGATCGCGCGCATCTTCGGTTTTGACCTGCGCACCTTCGTGCCGCCGATGATCTACAACAACTGCGGCAACATGGGCTTGCCGCTGGCGGTGCTCGCGTTCGGTCCCAAAGGCTTGTCGGAAGCGGTCGCGATGTTCATGGCCTGCAGCCTCGCCTATTTCACTGTCGGCATCGCATTGATGGAAAGCGGCAAAGGCCACCATCGCGCAGCCGGTACCCGCATGTTCATGAACCCGATGATGCTGGCGATGGCGGCCGGCATGGGCTTCGCGCTGCTGAAGATGTCGCTGCCGGATGTGCTGATGACGGCCTTGCGCATGCTGGGCGAGGCCAGTATTCCGTTGATGCTGCTGGCGCTGGGTGTGCGCATGGCCGATGTCGAGTTCAGCAGCTGGCGCATCGGCGTGGTCGGTGCCGCGGTATGCCCGCTGGCGGGTCTGGCGACCGCGATGGCACTCGACCCCTTCCTCGCACTGACGGCCGCGCAGCGCGGGCAGATGTACCTGTTCGCATCGCTGCCGCCATCGGTGTTCAGCTTCATGGTCGCCGAGACTTACCAGCAGGAGCCGGACAAGGTGGCGGCGATCGTGTTGCTGGGGAACCTGGCGGCACTGGGTTTCGTGCCGCTCGGTCTCTGGCTCGGCATGTAAGCGCCTGTCCCGTCAGGCGCGCTTCTTCTCTTTTTTGGTCGCCAGCATCGTCGCCAGATACTTGCCGGTATGGCTGGCGGGGTTCTTGGCCACCTGTTCCGGCGTACCGGTTGCAATGATCTGTCCGCCGCCGGCGCCGCCTTCGGGGCCGAGATCGACGATCCAGTCGGCGGTCTTGATCACGTCCAGGTTGTGCTCGATGATGACCACGGTATTGCCCTGGTCGCGCAGACGGTGAATCACCTTCAGCAGCAACGCAATGTCATGGAAATGCAGGCCGGTGGTGGGCTCATCCAGGATGTACAGCGTGCGGCCGGTATCGCGCTTCGACAATTCCAGTGACAATTTCACGCGCTGCGCTTCGCCGCCGGACAGCGTGGTTGCGCTCTGGCCGAGGCGGATATAGCCGAGGCCGACATCGAGCAGCGTCTGCAGCTTGCGCGCGATCAGCGGCACCGGCTTGAAGAACGCATGCGCATCCTCGACCGTCATATCGAGCACGTCCGAAATATTCTTGCCCTTGTACTGCACCTCCAGCGTCTCGCGGTTGTAGCGCTTGCCATGGCAGACATCGCAAGGCACGTACACGTCCGGCAGGAAGTGCATTTCGACTTTCAGCACGCCATCGCCCTGGCAGGCTTCGCAGCGGCCGCCCTTCACGTTGAACGAGAAACGACCGGCGGTATAGCCCCGCTCCTTCGCCTGCGGCACCGTCGCGAACAGGTCGCGAATCGGCGTGAATACGCCGGTATAGGTGGCCGGGTTCGAGCGCGGCGTGCGGCCGATCGGTGCCTGATCGACCGCGATCACCTTGTCGAAATGCTCGAGGCCGGTCACGCTGTCGAATTCGGAGGGCTCCGCTTGCGAGCCATACAGATGGCGCGCCAGCACGTGATACAGCGTGTCGTTCACCAGCGTCGATTTGCCGGAGCCGGACACGCCGGTCACGCAGGTCAGCAGGCCGACCGGCAGTTCGAGCGACACGTCCTTCAGGTTGTTGCCGCGTGCGCCCTTGATCACCAACTGGCGCTCCTTGTCGGCCGGCGTACGCTTCGCCGGCACCTCGATCGCCAGTGACCCGTTCAGGTACTGCGCCGTCAGCGAGTGCCGATGTTTGAGGATGTCGTTCAGCGTGCCATGCGCAATCACTTCGCCGCCATGCACGCCGGCGCCAAGGCCCATGTCGACGATATGGTCGGCGCAACGGATCGCGTCTTCGTCGTGCTCGACCACCAGCACCGTGTTGCCGATGTCGCGCAGGTGCTTCAGTGTGTCGATCAGGCGGTCATTGTCGCGCTGGTGCAAACCAATTGATGGCTCATCCAGCACATACATCACGCCGGTCAGGCCGGAGCCGATCTGCGATGCGAGGCGGATGCGCTGTGCTTCGCCACCGGACAGCGTATCGGCGCTGCGCTCGAGTGACAGGTAGTCAAGGCCGACATTGTTCAGGAAAGTCAGTCGCGAAATGATTTCCTTGATGATGCGATCCGCAATATCTTTCTTTGCGCCTTTCAGCTTCAGATGCTGGAAGAAATCCAGGGTTTCGCGCAAGGGCATCGCGGCAATCTGGAAGATCGCACGCTGCTGCATGCCGGTGCCGACTTTCACATGGCGCGCCTCGACGCGCAGGCGCGCGCCGTGGCAGGACGGGCATTCCTTTTCATTGATGAACT
>JACCDS011077468.1_pt1 | contig 24714 bp, 21 predicted proteins | sample 7446441 | NCBI WGS metagenome assembly JACCDS01 (sample SAMN15323445, study PRJNA562643) | freshwater metagenome | isolation source: river surface water | place: USA:Blue River Watershed | collected 2017-08-17 | reverse complement strand
GAGGTAAAAGTAAATATTAACAACAACTGATAAGCAATTTTTATTCAAGTATATAGAAAACAATAAAAATACCTAGAAGCAACTGTTGCATAAAGTTCTATTGATGAATGGTGCCAACGCCAATGCATTTGAATAGTAGTACTAGCCCTTGGCCCATACTTAAAAAAAGGCTACCGTGTAGCCGTTGGTATATGACGGAAGAAAAATCAATTACCAATACGTTGGTTCCGGGAATTAACCGTTGTCATGCCAACCAATTCATCGTGCCGACCACTTAAACTTCGATAATATACAAAAACAGTGTAGTCGTTTTCTGTTTCCCAATAGTCACCTTCAATAATTGAAAGTGCCTCTGTGGGTATATTTCTGTTGCTACCCATAGGCTTGGTGGAATAAGCATAGCTATAAAAACCCTGTTTCAGCAACAATGTTTTTTCATAAGCCCCACTTTGTGTATTATAGCGCATCAACGACGAATCGCTTAAAGTGTTACTTGTAAATGCACCCATTAAATGTACTTCGCTTCCTACAAGTTGCTGATTACCAGCCGGAACATAATAAAAATGCACCAAACCGTAATCGCCTTGGGTATGCGGATTGATGTTTTCAGTGCCATCTATGTAAAAGTTGCCATTAAAATCGGGGTAAAATAAATATCGGCTATTTTGCCTTTCATAATCTGCTCGCATTTGTACATCAACCGGTATTACCATTTGATTAAAAGATGCAATTCGTTCGCTCGCAAGACGTAGGCTTCGTAAATCAACCCATCGGTATTCTTTACCGGCTGCAAATACACAATCCAAATCGCCGGAAAACTCCAAAACATTCTCCCGAACAAAAGTGGGCTGCAAATTAATGGTAGCTTTATCGCATCGGTTGTTTTGCATCACCATCGTGGTAACCTGCTGTTGCACACCAACTGCATTCAACTTGCCTAGGTTTACCATCATTTGCAAGCGCTGATGGGTTTTAAAATATTTACTGCTAAAAGGCTGCACTACAGAAGCGGCAATACTTGCATGCCTGTCTAAAACATACATACGTTTAAAAAACACCAATTGTGAGGTATCGCCATTTAAAAACACTTTCAATAAATAATTACCGCTTTTTGTAGGCATACAATTTTTATCGGGCAAGGTGGCTTGATAATGCATGTAGCGAACTTGTGCAATGCTGCTGATCCTATATTGCGTTAATCGTTGTTGCTGATAGCCTTTTATGTAGTCAAAAGTATTTACTTGTGCGGGTTGCCAATCGGCATTACAAAGCTGATAGCAATAGTAATAATTTTTTACATTGGCATCTAAATCGTCAAAATGCAGCTCTAATAAATCCGAGGAATTGAGTTGTAACACAGGCAAACTCAACGGATTGTTTTGTTGGTACAAAAGGGGCGTTTTTACATTTGTGGCATACACCCTATCTGCAATTGTTTGCGCAAACAGTACATTGCTTACCAAACAGCAACATAAAAAACCAATATATTTATACCTCATGGCAATGCTTTACAGCTAAGATAATCAATGTCGGTAATTTACCTCCCTCCGCAAAAATATTTCGTACGCAGAATGAGGAAAGCGGCTACATGGTAGCCTTTTTAAGGGTATGAGCCAAGGGCCGGTACATGCATTAAGCTGTATTGGCGTTGGCACCATTCATCAGCAGTGCATGAAAGGGGCAAAGTGAACAATTCCAACTACACAATGTTAACTTTTTGACTTTGAGGTTTTCCACAACAACACCAAAAGACCTAAGCCTGCCGAGGCTGCCGAAGCTGCCATCACAGCCACTTTTGCATTGATTTGCCATAAATGATGGTCATAAGCCAATGATGTAGTAAAAATGCTCATCGTAAAACCAATACCACCCAACATACCAATACCGAGCAACTGCCCCCAAGTGGTATGCGAGGGCAAAAGAGCTAGTTTACAACGCACCGCTACATAAGAAAAGAGAAAAATACCCAATGGCTTGCCAAAAACCAAGCCTACCAATACCCCAATACTAATAGGATGTATGAAAGTAGCCACCATATCAGTGGGTAACACAATTGCCGTATTGGCTAATGCAAACAACGGCATAATGAAGAAATTTACTGGTGCAAAGAGTTGGTGTTCCAATTTGGCTAATTGTTTTAAGGGCATGGCAAAACTCATTATTACACCGGCTAAAGTTGCGTGAATACCGGAATGGAACAAACAAAACCATAGCGCAATACCCGGTATAAGATAGGCAACTAATGCATTTACTCCTCTTTGATTTATGAATACTACTACCACTATAATGCCACAACTAAACAAAAGATAAAGCAACTGAATATTCCCTGTGTAAAAAAGTGCAATCGTAACCACGGCCCCTAAATCGTCGATAATGGCAAGTGCTACCAAAAAAATGCGCAGCGACATATTGATTCGATTGCCCAGCAACGATAAAATTCCTAACGAAAAAGCAATATCCGTAGCCATTGGTATACCCCAACCATTCCTGTAAGCGGTTTGTAGATTAAACAATAAGAACAACAAAGCAGGTAATAGCATTCCGCCTATTGCGGCTACAATTGGCAACATTGATTTCTTTAATACCGCCAATTCACCTACCAACAATTCCCGCTTAATTTCCATTCCTACTAAGAAGAAAAAAAATGTCATCAAAACATCATTAACAAACAACAAATTGGTTTCGGGCAAGTGTCCAAGAACAACCGGCCAATGAAATGTTTGCTGCCAAAAATGTGTATAGCCACTGCTTGTCACCGACCAATTTGCCAATACCAAAGACAACATTGTCAACACAATAAGTACAATGCCTGCGGCTCTGCTATCAGCAAAAAAAATGCGCAGTGGTGTATACACTTGATTAAAACGGTTTTTTACTACAGTTTTTGGGGGCATATAAAATAATTTATTACCAAAATTGAGAGCCTATTATCCAATTGCAGCTGCTATTAAAAAAATGCAATTTCGTTTTAAAAGCCGGAATCAACTATATTCTCTACAACTTGGTGAAGAAATAACCTATCGAATTTCATTTATTATTATGATTAGCCTTTGTACCAACCGAACAAACAGCACAATAGCATCAATTGATCACTTTTACAGGCAAAAAAAAGTGCCGCAAAATTATTGCGGCACTTGTATAAAATGACTAGGAAATATATTAGATACTTTCGTCGTGCTGAGAAATATCCAAACCAATTTCTTCTTCAGCTTCGGTTACACGAAGTGGGTGAATAAGGTCAACCAATTTGAATACTACAAAACCCATTACTACAGAGAAAACAACTACTATAGCGCAACCGATTAATTGTTTAACGAAGAACTCAGTTCCACCGTAGAACAAACCGTCAGCACCAGCAGCATTGATTTTCTTGTTTGAGAAAACACCGGTCAAAATCATACCTACGATACCGCCCAAACCGTGGCAAGGGAATACATCTAAAGTATCATCGATAGTAGTTTTACCTTTCCAGTAAACAGCCATGTTAGAAACAATAGCACCTACTACACCAATGATAATGCTTTGAGGAACACCCACAAAACCTGCAGCAGGAGTAATAGCTACTAGACCAACTACTGCACCAATACAAAAACCTAATGCAGATGGTTTTCTACCTCTTAAAGCATCAAAGAAAATCCAAGCCAAACCTGCAGCAGCAGAAGCAGTATTGGTAGTTGCAAAAGCTGAAACAGCTAAACTACCTGCACCTACAGCAGAACCGGCATTGAAACCAAACCAACCAAACCACAACAAACCAGTACCAAGTAATACATAAGGTACATTAGCAGGTTGGTGTTGTTCTTGTGCAATATGTACTTTTCTTCTTTTCAAGATAATAGCACCTGCTAATGCAGAACAACCAGCTGAAATATGTACTACTGTACCACCAGCAAAGTCAAGCACACCCATTTTGAACAAAATACCATCCGGATGCCAAGTCCAGTGTGCCAAAGGAGCATAAATCAATATGCTAAACAACACCATGAACAAAACATAAGAAGTAAAACGAATACGCTCAGCAGTAGCACCTACTACTAATGCGGGAGTAATGATAGCAAATTTCATTTGAAACAAAGCAAACAACAAAAGAGGAATTGTTGGTGCCAAACTCCAAGGGGCATGTGCATTAATACCTTTGAAGAATAAAAACTCAGTAGGGTCGCCGATAAATCCACCATAAGATTTACCAAAAGCAAGACTAAAGCCAACAACTACCCAAAGAACACTGATTAAACCAGTTGCAACAAAGCTTTGCATCATAGTAGAAATAACATTCTTTTTGGCAACCATGCCACCGTAAAAGAAAGATAATCCGGGAGTCATTAACAATACCAATGCTGCTGAAATTAATAACCAAGCAATATCGGCATAATTGTACACTTTAGATCCGTCAAAATCTGCAAATAAAGGCGTAAACATGGCCACTATTGCAAATGCTACCAACAGTATAAACGGGATAGGACTTGACTTTGTCATAGCTGAAAAATTTGAATGTTAAAAATTAAATAAGTGGTTTTTCACAGGACAATATAGGATGAGGATAATGTATATTAGAATTTGTAAGTAGCTGCTAAAATGAAGCTGGAAGCAGATTTAGCACCTACACCATCTTTATTTAAAAAGAAAGTTTTGTTACTTGAATTGTCTAAACGGAATTCAGGAATAATGGTAAGATTACCAACTTTGAAATTACCAGACAAAGTAGAAGCAAATATTGTTCCACCAGTTTTCAATGCATTAAAATCATCGAAGATTTCATTTCTCCATGTTAAGCCAAAAGTGCTAGTTGGATCATAGTTAAGATATAAAGCATTTGTTGACCATGATTTACCATCTACATTTTGAAGAGAACTGTTGTAAACAACACCTAATTTGCTAGAGGCTGCGTAGTTCAATACTAAATCTACTTGGCTCAATTTAACAGTTGCCGGTGTTGTTGCAATTGTACCACCTTGATAGTTTAAATATACTTTCAATTTATCGTCCTTAGTGGCAGTGCTTAACTGTGCAATTGCCATTTTGCCTTGACTTGTTGTAGTAGAAAAGTCAGTAGGGTTAGCTATACCTACCATTAAAGCTGTTTTTCCACCTAAAGAGATATCTGCTTTAACACCTGTATGGAAGAATGGTCCATTAGAGAAACCATAACTCATGCTATAGTTTCTATTGGCATAAGCATCTACTAGTTCCCAACCAACGTGGGTAGCCCATTTACCGGCAGTTAATTTCACCTTGCTAGATACTTGATAGCTTATAAATGCTTGTTTGATCGCAGCTAAAGAATTGTAAGTACCACCAATACCTAAACCAGGAGCATCCACGTAAGAAAACTCCTCAGCTCTTCTTCCAAAGCCTAAATCGGCAGTAGCAGATACTTTACCAAAACTATGGTCTACTTTAATAGATGCCATACCTAATTCAAATGAATTGATAGAATTGGTAAAGCTTGTTTTGTTGTTTCCTTGATTAGCTAAATCATATCTGTAGTAAGCATCTACAGATGTGGTGAAGGTAGTAGTTCCTTTTGTAGAATCCTGTGCCATTGCGCCAGTTAATACTGCAGAAAGTGCTGAGAACGATAAAATTTTCTTTAACATTTGTTTTGGGTTTAAGGTTTAAAAATTGGATAACCCTACCAAATCATTTTTCAATGACAGTTAAGTAAGAACTACCCTTAATTAAAAAAACTAAGTTTAATTTCAAATAAAGCCGGATTTTAAAATGTATGGTCTTTACAACCATGCTACAATAAAAACAATTCGTTGCTTGCCAAAGAAGCGTTTTTATTAAAAAGAAAAGGTTTTCAGAGCTTACTTGCAAGTAGTCAAAAGATTAGATATTTTATTGTTATCACCTTTTCTTTTGCTAAAGTACGAAAAATTGAATAAAAATTAACAAAACAAATGAATATTTTTATTTTTAATCTATAAGCCTATTTTGATTTTTTTGTTTTTTAGAACAAAAAAAGACGATTAAATTAAAAAATATCTAACAAAAGCTACTTTATTTTAACCGAAAAGCAACACCATAAGACATAAAAAAACCCTACTCATAAGAATAGGGTTTAGATGAATAAAATTCAAATGTATTAAACAATCAAAAGGGCATCGCCATAGCTAAAAAAACGATATTTATCTTTAATAGCTTTCTTATAGGCTTCCATTGTTAAATCGTAGCCTGCAAATGCACATGTCATGATTAACAAACTTGTTTTGGGCAAATGAAAATTGGTTACCAAACTATCCGCTACATTAAAGTCGTAAGGCGGATGGATAAAATGATTGGTCCAACCTTCATTAGGCTTCAGCATTTTGGTTGCCGTAAAACTTGATTCCAACGCACGCATAGTGGTAGTACCAATTGAACAAACTCGTTTGTTGTTTTCCTTTGCTTTGTTTACTATTTTACAAGCTTCATCGGTAATTTGAAAATACTCAGCATCCATTTTGTGTTTACTCAAATCCTCCACTTCAATAGGTCTGAACGTACCTAAACCGGTATGCAGTGTAACTTCAGCAAAACGTATTCCTTTAATTTCACAACGCTTTATCAATTCCTTGCTAAAATGCAACCCTGCTGTGGGAGCAGCTACAGCCCCTTCGTGTTTTGCATAAACGGTTTGATAACGCTCTTTATCGTCTTCATCGGGCTTGCGTTTTATGTATTTGGGCAACGGCGTTTCGCCTAAAAAATCAAGCATATTTCTAAAACTCTCTTCATCATCATCCCACAAAAAGCGAATAGTGCGGCCTCTACTTGTAGTGTTGTCTATCACTTCGGCCACCAATTCTTCATTATCGCCAAAGTAAAGTTTATTTCCAACCCTAATTTTTCTTGCGGGATCAACAATTACATCCCATAATCTATTGGGCTTATTCAATTCGCGCAACAAAAACACCTCAATTTTGGCACCTGTTTTTTCTTTACGGCCATACATTCTTGCGCTGAAAACTTTTGTATTGTTTACTACAAAAGCATCTTTATCGTCAAAATAATCAAGTATATCTCTAAAATGCTTGTTTTCCATGTTACCGGTTTTTCGGTTCACAACTAGCATTCTACTATCTTCTCTCTTTTTGGCAGGATGTTGCGCAATTAAATTAAGCGGAAGATCAAATTTAAATTGGGACAATTTCATGTGTCTACTCGGGGTTTTTGTAATAGCCACATTCAGTTCACTGCCGCCTTACGGGGCAGCTCGCTTCATGTTACGGCATGAAATAAATAAAAGTGTGCGAAGTTACATTTTTTATAGCGTTTTTAGAAGTATTATTAACATGCAAGAATAATTTTGTATCTACTCATCAGGATTATACGCACTTTAATATTTTGTTCTTCTCAGTATGACTTGTAGCTTTGGTACTTAAACTTGTATTCCCTTGAATTTGTCTTTTGCAATAGCTAAGCGCATAGCATTTAACCAACAGCCCTCATTTTCACGATTTATCATACGGCTTAGTATTGCAGCCACAGCACTTAGTGTTGCTGCCATGATTGTTACAATGGCATTTGTAAACGGTTTTCAACAAACAGTTAGCAACAAAATATTTAGCTTTTGGGGACATCTTAGAGTACAACATTTACAACTTGATAAATCGTTGATTGCAGAAGAAACGCCTATTTTAAAAAACGATACGGTTTTCCAAATGCTCCAACATAATCCGGGCATAAAACACGTGCAAAGTTTTGCCACGAAGAGCGCCGTTATTGAAAAAAACGGAAACATTGAGGGTATCTTATTTAAAGGTGTAGATCAACTATTCGACAAACAACAATTTACTCCTTTTTTGCAACAAGGTTCCTTTATTTCATTTCAAGATAGCAGCTACAGTAAGCAAATTATTGTATCGGAACCGATGTCCAAAAGTTTAAAAATAAACGTTGGGGATACCGTGAACATCTACTTTATTGAAAGCAATACCGGCGCACCATCTGCTAAAAGAAAGCTCCTTGTGAAAGGTATTTACAAAACTGGCATCGAAGAATATGATAAACTTTTTGCTATTGGCGATATACAGCTGATTCAACGACTCAATAATTGGTCGCCGCAACAAATTGGCGGATACGAAATATTTATTCACCAAACAGCTCAATTAGATAGCATCAACAGCCAACTTTACCAACAACTTCCCACCGAATGGGCTAGCAGAACCATGAAAGAAATCATGCCCAACATTTTCGATTGGCTAAACATTCAAAACGTAAATAAAAACATCATATTTATTGTAATGGCCTTTGTGGCAATTATCAACCTAATCACCTGTCTGCTAATTTTGGTTTTAGAGCGTACCAAAATGATTGGTATTTTAAAATCGTTTGGAGCAACCAACCATTCCATTCAACAAATATTTATTTACTACGCTACTTTTATAGCTGTAACAGGCATCTTTATAGGCTGCGTTATTGGCTTAGGATTTTATTTTTTGCAACTGAGTACCCATTTTATTACACTCGACGAGGCAAGCTATTACATACCTTTTGCACCTGTTAGTATTACCCTATGGCAAGTAGTAACTATTTGTATTGCAACAGGCTTGGTCTGTATTCTCTCCCTCATTTTACCTACTTTATTTATCAGAAAAATTTCTATTGTAGCATCAATTGCATTTAAATAAGGTTATTGTAAATTGTAAAATTTTATAGTTCTATCAAGCTTAGTATCTTTACCGCATGGGACAATATCACATTGGAGATGCCATTAAAAGTATGGTTAATACAAGTAGACTAAAAAGCGGCATCCGTTCTGTACAAATTACTACCGTTTGGGAAGAATTGATGGGCAAAACCATAGCCAAGTATACCGAGCACATACAAATTGTAAACCAAACTTTATTTATTACCACAAGTGTTGGTCCCTTGAAAAATGAATTGATGTATCAAAAAGCGCAAATCATTGATAGGATAAACGAAGTATTGGGCGAAAACATGATTAAGGAGGTTATTATAAAATAAATCCGAAATGCATTTTCTCAATCAGGTGTACATAAAACAATTAACCTTATAATTTTAGATATCAATAGCGAATATTCCACCAAATATGACAGAATTAAGTAAGAACTACGAACCGCAATTAGTTGAAAACAAATGGTACCAGCATTGGCTGGATAAAGGATATTTTAATAGTACTCCCGACAACAGAGAACCCTACACCGTTGTAATACCCCCACCCAATGTTACAGGAGTATTGCACATGGGACACTGCTTGAACAATACCATACAAGATATATTGGTTCGTCGTGCTCGTATGCAAGGCAAAAACGCTTGTTGGGTACCCGGAACCGACCATGCTTCCATAGCCACCGAAGCAAAAGTAGTGGGCATGTTAAGAGAAAGAGGCATTGCCAAGTCTAGTTTATCAAGAGAGGCTTTTTTAGAATATGCTTGGGAATGGAAAAATAAATATGGCGGCATCATTTTGCAACAATTAAAAAAAATAGGATGCAGTTTAGATTGGAATAGAACCTCCTTTACAATGGATGATGCATATTACCAATCTGTAATAAAAGTATTTGTACAGCTTCATGAAAAGGGATGGATTTACCGAGGTAAGCGAATGATTAATTGGGATGTTAAAGCCCTGACTGCATTGAGCGATGAAGAGGTAATCAGAAAAGAAACGCAACAAAAACTCTATCATATCAACTATGCAATTGATGGCACCTCCAACACCATTACTATTGCAACGGTTCGTCCGGAAACCATCATGGGCGACTCCGCTATATGTGTACACCCCAATGATGAACGCTTCAAACATTTACATGGAAAATTTGCCATTGTACCCCTAATCAATCGTAGAATACCCATCATTACAGATGAATATGTAACCATGGATTTTGGAACCGGCGCCTTAAAAGTAACCCCGGCTCACGACATGAACGACTATCAACTTGGTCAAAAACACCAACTTGAGGTAATTGACATCTTGAATGATAATGGCACCCTTAGTGAAGCTGCAGGTTTATTTGTTGGAAAAGATAGATTTGAAGCACGAAAATTGATTGTTGACGAACTTACCAACCACGGTTTTATTACTAAAATAGAAGATTACACCAGCGAAGTTGGCTACAGTGAACGTACAGATACAGTAGTTGAACCTCGTTTAAGTTTGCAATGGTGGGTTAGTATGAAAAACATTGCGGCACCCGCTTTAACGGCCGTTATGGACGAAGAAATTGATTTTTATCCTGCTAAATTCAAAAATACGTACCGCCATTGGATGGAAAACATCAAAGATTGGTGCATTAGTCGTCAACTTTGGTGGGGGCATCGCATTCCCGCATGGTACGATACCGATGGGAAAGTATACGTAGCCGAAAGCTTAGAAGCTGTACACCAACAATACCCAGAAACCCGTAATCAAACATTGAGGCAAGATGAAGACTGCTTAGATACTTGGTTTTCGTCATGGCTATGGCCTTTTGAAGTCTTCAAAGGCTTTTCCGACCCAAACAACAAAGAAATAAAGTACTACTACCCTACCAACACCCTAGTAACTGCACCGGAAATTATTTTCTTTTGGGTAGCAAGAATGGCCATGGCAGGATTTGAATTCATGGAGCAAAAGCCTTTCCAAACGGTATATTTTACAGGCATTGTACGCGATAAGCTAGGACGAAAAATGAGTAAAAGCCTTGGCAATAGCCCGGATTTACTCAACTTAATTGACGTGTATGGTGCCGATGCGGTACGCTTTGGTATCATGATTGCTTCACCTGCTGGTAACGATATTTTATTTGATGAATCTGCCCTAGAACAAGGTCGCAATTTTAATAATAAACTATGGAATGCGTTGAAACTCATTAAAATGTGGGAATCAAAACAAGCTACCGAAATAGCAGCTGATCTTGCACAACCTTCTTTCGCAATAGATTGGTTTACTAATCGACTTGAACAAAGCAAGCAGGAAATAGAATCTTTAATGAGTCAGTATAAAATTAGTGAGGCCCTAAAAACGCTCTACTCACTCATTTGGGACGATTTTTGTAGTTGGTATTTAGAATGGGCTAAGCCAGGGTATGAACAACCTATTGCACCAAATGTTTTTCAAAAGACAGTTTATTTTTTTGAAGAATTAATGCTCCTACTACATCCATTTATGCCGTTTATTACCGAAGAATTGTATCATTTAATCGATGAACAATCTGTCGATTTATGTATCAAGCAACAATCGCCCATTGCTGTGTTTAGCACCCAAAAATTAAGCGAAGGCGAGTTATTAAAAAAGGTAATTACAGCAATCAGAGAGGCCCGAGCAAAAAATCAGCTCAAAAACAAAGATACTATTGCTCTTTACATTCAAACACAATCCATCAGCAACTACCAATCAATTGAAAGCATTTTAAGCAAACAGGTAAATGCGCATACTATACAATATGTAGACGGTTCTGTTCCAAATGCAATAGTAGTGGCCGTAGAAACAGATAAATTTTTCATTCAAAGTGAAAAAGCAATTGATAGCTCTGCTTTAAAAGATGAATTAATCAAAGACCTCGCGCACCAACAAGGCTTTTTACAAAGTGTACTTAAAAAATTGAACAATGAACGCTTTGTTCAAAATGCCAAACCGGAAATCATTGCTTTAGAAAGAAAAAAACAAGCAGATGCAGAAGCAAGAATCAAAACAATCGAAGAAAGTTTAGCCAATTTATAATTTCGCACCATAAAGTATGAAAGATACAATTCACCATAGCATCCTATTGACAATAGGATGCTTTTTTTTATGCATCAATAGCAATGCACAAAACGCAGATATTAATTTATTAAATTCCATCAACCCCAACCAAACGCCTACATCGGTCTTTTGGAAAGCAAGCTCAAAATCAACTTACCCAATATGTATCGGCTTGCCAACAACACTATTGCTATCGAGTCTTATATACAATAATAAACAGCTTCAACAATCTTCTATACATCTATTTGAAGCACTAGCAATCAATACAATAACAACCCAAAGTTTAAAAAAAATCATCCGGCGTCAACGCCCATACAATCAATATCCAACGATTGTTTATCCTTATACTATTGAAAATGACCACTCCTTTCCAAGTGGCCACACCTCAAGTGCTTTTACTTTGGCTACGAATATTTGTTTGGAACAAAAAAAATGGTATTTCACTCTTCCTGCATATGCATGGGCTGCATCCGTAGGCTATTCGAGAATTTACTTAGGCGAGCACTACCCATCCGATGTACTAGCAGGTGCGGCAGTAGGTATTGCTAGTGCCTATTTAACACACTGGATAAATAAAAAATTGATTTTGACAAAAGCTAGTCATGAATAATTCTGTACAAATAAAAGTGGCTACTCCTGTACATTTTGATGCAATAAAAGAAATTGCTAAAGCTACTTGGCCTTCAACTTACGGGCATATAATTTCTGCAGAACAAATTGAGTATATGATTGGCCAAATGTACGATTGTAACACGTTGCAAAAACAATATGATGCCAATACCATTTTTTTGTTAGCCGAACAAAATGGTCGGAATGTCGGTTTTGCCTCCTATGGGTATGTAGATACGTATTGGGAATACAAACTAAATAAGCTATATGTTTTGCCAAAAATGCATGGTCGAGGAATTGGCAAACAATTAATTCAACACATACAACAAGAACTTCGTTCAATCAATGTTTCGCAAATTAGCCTGCAAGTAAATAGATATAACAACGCTGTTCAATTTTATGAAAAATTAGGTTTTATTATTATAGACAACCAAGATTTTCATTTTGGCCAAAATTATTATATGAATGACTTTGTAATGCGTTGTCATTTTTGATTTTTACACCTTTTTAGCAGTTTTTATTAAAAAAGCTTTGTTTAAAACTATCAAAACCCTACATTTGCACCCGGCAGGTCTTACACGACCAGCTCCTGCTGAACCTCCCCAGGGTAGGAATACAGCAAGGATAGGCGGTTGTAGCGGTGCGATGTGAGTAGCCTGCCTTTTTTTACTAAAAGGTGTACAGTCCAAAATATAAAAAAGGTGATTTTACAAAGTAAAATCACCTTTTTTATATCATAAACCATTAGAAAACTATCTTAACGGTTGTTGTAGGCTTTCACCGAAAAAACACAGTCTTCAATTTTCTTTACTTGTGTAATTCTATTTTTGTTTTTGATACTTGACTTGGGAGACAACACTAATTTTTGTAATGAAGTATCCTTTTGTGCAACCTCATCAACTAATCGATAAATAATTTTACTTTTAATAGCAAAGGTCACACCGTCTGCATGAGTTTGACGTTTGCTTAAAATACCAAGCACCTCTCCTTCTTTATTCAAAACGGGTCCACCACTGTTACCCGGATTCGAACTCATTTGAATTTGACAGCTAATACTATCTCCCTGAAAGCCAGATGCAGCACTTAAATAACCTTGTGTGTATACGATAGCATTATCTGTTCTTGGATAACCAAGTGTAAAAATTTCTTCTCCTAAATCGGCTTCATTATTTTTAGCTATACCATATGGCAAATCTTTGATGGCCTCGTATTCTGCATCCGTAATTTTAAGAATAGCCAAATCTTTGTTTACATCTACAAACTTTATAGAAGCACTAAATTCTTGCCCTTTATTGTTGATTACAATTGCTCCATTCCCTTTTAATACGTGGGCATTGGTGATAATATACCCTTTACCATCAATTAAAAAGCCAGTCCCCCCACTCACAAACTTTACACCTTCCGGTAGTTTGCTTTTAACTTCATTAATAATGGTACCCTGAACTTGTTGATTATATTTAATAATGGCTATATCCTTACTTAACTGTTGCAACTGATTGCCATTTACGCCGGGAGAAAAATAACTAAACAAACCACTTATTGTTATGGCGATAGCACCTGCAACAGATGCTGCAATCGCCATATCGCGCTTGTATTTGTTCCACAACTGCACCACTTTGCCTTTAGGCGTAACAACTCCGCCTTCATTAATATCGCCATTGGTCAACAATTTAGCATGGATGGCATTTAGCGATTGTTTCAATTGCTTTTGGGATGCAAAATTATCCATTTGGTGCAAAAACATATTATGCTCAACAACCAATTGATCTATTTCAGCGGAACTCTTTCTAAGCTGTTCAAAATACGCCTTTTCATCGGGCAACATTGTGCCGTCTAAGTAGCGTTCCACTGCTTGCAGCATTAAAACATCTTCGTTCATTATGTTATTCATGGTACTTATTCTCCGATATTATATTGTGCAAAAAACAACTTTTTTAACCTTATCAAACATTTGTATTTTTGATTTTTGGCATTATCGGCATTGGTATAGCCAAAATCTCTAGCCAAGGTTTGCATATCTAATTTTTTCAAATAATATCCCTCCAACAAACTTTTGCATGGCTCACCCAAACTACCCATTGCTCTTTCCATAATAGCATATTCGGCATCACGTTTTTCGTGTATAGAAATATCATCCTCTACAGATACAGTTTCTTCAATATTTTCAATTTCGTTGGTATACTTACCAATGCGTTGCAATTTTTTAAGCCAAAGCCTCCTGCAAATAGAATAAATGTAGGTGTTCAACTTACAAGTAAGTACAAAATTTTCATTATTGACTTTTTCGTACAAAGCAATAATGGCTTCTTGAAATACATCTCTTGCATCGTCATAGGAGCCATTGTTGTTAATAATGAAGGTCTGAATACTATTGAAATTATCTTTATAAATCAGTTCAATAGATTTTGTGTCATTATTTGCCAGCCCTTTTAATAATACCTGTTCGTTAATTTCATTTTTCACTTGCTACTATGATTAATACAATTCAGTAAATAAAAGTAACCCACCCAAAGTTGCTCTAATTGCAATTAATCATTCCAAATATCTATTTGCAACTAGATTGACTATATCAGTTGGTTATTTCTAAAGGACGTTACAACCAACATGATAAAGTAAAGATACTTTATGATAGCTAAATAGGAAATTTTCGATACTATTTAAATAAAAAATTACATTATTTAATCTAATATTCAATATCTTTTTTTTCATTCTCTATAAAATCGAAAAAAAATAAAAAAAGTAAGGTTACCTAAGGGCTCCACTAGGTATAAAGGGTACATTCACTCACTCAAAAACCTTTAACATGAAAAAATTAATGTTCGTTATCGCTCTTGGAGCTTTCGCAGCTTGTAACTCTGGTGAAACTAATGCCCCTGCTGCTGATTCAGTAAAAGTTGACTCAGTAAAAGTTGATTCAGTAAAAGTTGACTCAGTAAAAGTTGATTCAGCTAAAGTTGATTCTACTAAGAAATAATTGAAATCAATTATACTAGTGACATAGATTTGAGGTGCCCGATTGCGGCGAAGTATAATTAAACGCTTTTTCATATGGCAAGCAATCGTTAGAGGCCGCTCTGTTTCTACAGAGGGGCTTTTTTTATTTATATAAGCCCAAAAAATGGGAATAGTGTATTCTTTTAGCCACTAAACAGTACTACAGGTTAAAACAAATACAACACTCCCAAATGACATAGTAGTAGTATAATGAATCTACAAAGCAGGGCATTTTAAATAGCTTGCTCTATTTTTACTTTTGTACGTATAGGACAACGTGAACTCGAAACAATTGGCATTTCCTGCTAATGATTTTAATGACGAAACATTGGCGTCGTAACTTACACCTGCTAACACTTGTTGATTGTATCGCAATCCCACATAAGGTATCAAAGCGTCCTTGAAACGGTAATTGGCGCCCATCAGTACTTGTGCATCATCACTAGCGTCTATTTGCCAAAATGCACCTGCAACAAAATTATTGGCAGTTCCTTGTTTCATATAAATAAAATGGGGCACAAAAAGCATATTTTCAGCCACTTGCATAGATGCGCCACCATGTACAACATACCGAACAGGTATTATATCGCCACTATTACTACCCGATTGCGAAAAGGGGTCGATTGGCTTGTTCAAATGAAAAGCTGAAAAGCCCAAATAGGGATTAAACCTACTACTTTCGGAAGTATTGAAATACAAAAGTCCTGCCCCAATATCTAATACGGATGACCTTAAAACAGTAAATTTATCGTTAGTAACTCCCGGATTGTATCCGGTAATTGGATTCCACTGATCTCCCAATTGAAACTTCGAAGGATTCACACTTCTATCAATCACGCCTGCTTGCATTCCAAAAGTTACATGATGCTCTGCTTCTGCACCAAACTGAATACCCGTGTAAGCTAGAGAAAAAGAAGTGTTATAGTAGTTAAAACCGCCACCGCCTGAGGACTGATTGAGGATATTAAAGCCAAACTGAATATTGCGATTCGTTCTAGCCTCAACGCTAATGGCTTGTGTGATGAACGGATTTACAATATTAGCCCATTGATTTCTGTAAGCCCCACCAACTCTCACATCGCCATCAAAAGTGCCCACCATTGCGGGATTTAAATTTAAAGGATATACATAATATTGGGAGGTATGCGGATCTACTTGTGCATTTATTTGCCCTAGAAAAAATGATAGAAAACCGGTAGTTAGCAGAAAAAATTTAGTACGTAATTTCATGAAACCATATTAACTTGAGTAATATATGTAGAACAGAACACTTCAGCATACATCTACGATATATAAAAATACGAAATCAAGGCCAAATTGGGCCATAAAATGTATTTATTGGTACATTTTCCGTTTTATCTTTCCTAGCACCAAAATGCATAGTCATTGATTCGTTCTTACGTGAAGCTACAAATGCTGAATGGCAGTATATTTGCGGTATGCAAAAAAAGCAATCTGTAGCCTTTCATACACTTGGCTGTAAGCTCAACTTTTCTGAAACTTCAACACTTTCGCGCCTACTAGAAACAGAAGGATTCGAAAAAAAACATTTTGACGACATTGCAGATGTATATGTGATTAACACCTGCTCGGTTACCGAGAATGCAGATAAGGAATGTAAATATTTGGTTCGTAAAATCCAAAGAAAAGCCCCCGAAAGTTTTGTAGTGATTACCGGCTGTTATGCACAGTTAAAACCTAAAGAAATAGCAGCTATTCCGGGTGTGGATTTAGTTCTTGGAGCCTCGGAAAAGTTTAATATTGCCCAACACATAGCCAACTTATCAAAAAACGAGGGTCCTAAAATATGCAGTTGCGATATAGAGGAAGTTACCGGTTTTAATGCTTCCTTCTCCGCTAACGACCGTACAAGAACATTCTTAAAAGTACAAGATGGCTGCGACTACAATTGTTCGTTTTGTACCATTCCTATGGCTAGAGGAAAAAGCAGAAGCGACACAGTTGATAATGTAATTCAGCATGCACAATCGATTGCGGATAGTGGTGTGAAAGAGATTGTATTAACGGGTGTAAATTTGGGTGACTTTGGCAAAGGACCTGATGGTGCAAAAAAACATGGCGAAACTTTTTTTGAATTATTACAAGCACTCGACCAAGTAACAGGGATAGAAAGATACCGTATCTCTTCAATAGAACCCAATTTGCTTACGAATGAAATCATTTCATTCGTAGCAGAGAGCAAAAAAATCATGCCGCACTTTCACATTCCGCTACAAAGTGGCAGTAATGGTATTTTGTCGTTAATGCGCCGCAGATACAAAAGAGAATTATATGCCGAACGTGTAGCACTCATAAAATCATTAATGCCCCACTGTGCAATTGGAGTTGACGTAATTGTTGGTTTTCCGGGCGAAACAGATGAAGCTTTTGAGGAAACCTTTCATTTTTTGCACGGTTTAGATGTATCCTATTTGCATGTATTTACTTATAGCGAGCGTACCAATACAAGCGCTTTAGACCTAGAAGGAGTTGTCCCAATAACGGTAAGAAACCAGCGAAACAAGCAGCTACGCAACCTCAGCTATATGAAACAACAATTTTTCAACAATCAATTTACGGGACAAACACGAAAAGTGCTTTTTGAGGAATTCAATAAAAATGGAATGATGGAAGGCTATACAGATAACTATATTAGAGTGGTAACTCCCTACCGAAACGAGTGGGCAAACACAGTGGTAGATTGGCGCCTTTAGTCGCCCCAATGATTTTATCGGACACATTGTACTTTCGACAAATAGTGGACTTATCATTTAATCTATATCAATTCTATCTTAAAAAATAAATTAGTAAATTATTTATCTATAAAAGCAAATCAATCACTTTCAGTTACCAAATTTGTATTTTAAATAGTCAATAACTTAAAAAAACAGATGTTCGCTAATAGTTGTTTTTATTGCTATTCCACAAACAAAACAAATTACTAACAAAAAATTTCCTTTATCAAAAGGCTATAAACAACTAATTTCGCAACCGCAAAAGCACTTTATATGAGCAATAGAACATTCACAATGATTAAACCGGACGCCACAAGTAAAGGCTATACCGGTGCCATTTTAGATCAAATTATTAAGGCCGGCTTTCAAGTTAAAGCCATGAAATGGATTAAACTTTCTGAGGAACAAGCCGGTTTATTTTACGATATCCATCGCGAAAGACCCTTTTTTGGTGAATTGGTTAGTTTTATGAGTAGCGGTCCAATTGTAGCTGCAATTTTAGAAAAAGAAAATGCCGTTGCAGATTTTAGAAAATTAATTGGCGCTACCAATCCTGCTCAAGCCGAAGAGGGAACTATTCGTAAAAAATTCGCAGCTTCTATTGGAGAAAATGCCGTACACGGCAGTGATAGCGATGAGAACGCAATAATTGAAGGCGACTTCTTTTTCAGCAAATTAGAAAGATTCTAAACATACGCAACCCAAAATCATACGAAAAGAGGCTGTTTTTCATTACGAAACAGCCTCTTTTCGTATGATACAGTTACCATTTGTCAAATTAAATGGATAAAATCATGTCGATTATTCACTCAGGAAATCATGATACTCCTTTTGCATTTAACTATTCAAAACTTGAAAACCGGCAACAATTACGCTAGTATCACTTCTGCTAATAGATGCATTATAAACATAAACTACGCTACCTTTATATCTAGCAAAAGTGCTCGTCTAAATAAAGTATGGTATGAAACACAAACTTTTTGTTTTACTTATTATTTGTTGCAGTTACTACACGCTTGCTGCACAAAGCGAAAACGATACCATTCCACATTTTTTACTCCGATCGAGCTTGCCCAACTTTAAAGTATTGATAACCAAAGAAAAAATAGGCAAAGCGGCTAGCGATAGTAGTTGGTATACTCAAGACAGTTTGCCAAAAAATACATTTACTGTACTTGTATACTTTAGTCCCGAATGTAGCCACTGCCAACTAGAAGCTCAACAACTACGTAAATATGCGGATAGTTTTTCGAATGCCCAATTTGTATGGATGAGCTACAGTTATAGCAATACCGACTTATGGAATTTTTATCAAAAGTATGAGCTCAACCTATGCCGGAACGTAGTTTTAGGTAAAATACTCACTTATCAAATACCGGCCTATTTCAAAGTGGCTTTCACGCCCTATATAGCTGTATTTAACGCACAAAAGCAATTTGTAACAGAATTTAGAAAAGGCGCCACTATTGAGGCTTTGCAAAAATGGCTGAAATAAGCACCTTCAAGAGAAAAAAATGTTAATAGACGCAAGGTTTTTTCAATACTGATATGTGTCAAGGTTTTTGTAAGCCGAATGCCTTTACTTTTGCGGTGAAAAATAAATTTAACCATAAATTTTTATCTATGAAAGTTACAGTAGTAGGTGCAGGTGCCGTGGGTGCTACTTGCGCAGATAACATTGCCCGTAAGGAATTGGCTAGCGAATTGGTATTGTTGGACATAAGGGAAGGATTTGCAGAAGGTAAAGCGCAAGACATGCAACAAACCGCTGCATTATTGGGTTTCGATACCAAAATAGTTGGTAGCACTAACGATTATTCTAAAACAGCCAATAGCGATGTGGTAGTAATTACTTCTGGCTTGCCTCGCAAACCCGGCATGACTCGTGAAGAGTTGATTGGCACAAATGCAAGTATTGTAAAAAGTGTAGCAGAAAATATTTTAAAATATTCACCTGATACCATAATCATTGTTATCTCTAATCCGATGGATACAATGACGTATTTGGCATTACAAAGTACAGGCTTACCCAAAAACCGCATCATTGGAATGGGCGGAACGCTCGACAGTGCACGCTTTAAATACCAATTGAGCCAACACTTGGGAGCAAGTGCAGGCGATTTGAATGCTGTTGTAATTGGCGGTCACGGCGATACTACCATGATTCCGCTTATCCGTCTTGCTACTTGGAACAGCGTTCCGGTTAGTAACTTTTTAACGGAAGAACAACAACAAAAAATTGTTGCTGATACAATGGTTGGAGGTGCTACCCTCACAAAATTAATTGGCACTTCTGCTTGGTATGCTCCCGGTGCAGCCGGCGCAGCTTTAGTAGAAAGCATTCTGCGTGATGAGAAAAAACTATTTACATGTTGCGTAGCCTTAGACGGCGAATACGGACAAAAAGATATATGCCTTGGTGTTCCCGTAATTATTGGAAGAAATGGTTGGGAAAAAATTCTTGACTTTGGTTTAACAGAAAGCGAACAAGCGGCCTTTAATAAAAGTGCCGAAGCTGTACGTAGCATGAACGATGTTCTAAAAACTTTATAGTTTTATTACTATTTACCCTTTACTACCAAGGGCTGCTAACTACAAAAGCGTTAGCAGCCCTTTTTGTTTTAAAACTTAACATTTGCAACTTAATAGTTGTTTTATATTTGATACTCACAAAGGAAGGCATTATGAGTAAATTACATTTCATCCAAAGAGATATTAGCTGGCTTAGTTTTAATGCACGTGTTTTACAAGAAGCAAACGACCCCACTGTACCCCTCAAAGAGCGGATTCGCTTTTTGGGAATTTACTCCAACAACTCCGACGAATTTTTTCGTGTACGCGTAGCCACGCTTAAACGAATGATTGAATTTGCTGAAAAAAGAAGAAAGGCCAATATGCATATGGAAGATGATCCACAAAGTATTTTGGATCAAATACAAACCATTGTATTAAGACAACAAAATGAATTTAACCGCATATGGGATGGTATTTTATTGGAGTTGAAAAAAGAAAAAATTGCACTTGTTGATGAAACGCATTTGAACAAAAGTCAAAAAGAATATGTGAAGAAATTTTTTGATGAACAAGTACGAAGCAATGTAATACCGTTGATGATTGAAAGTTTGCCCCAACTCCCCTATCTGCGCGACAAAAGTGTGTATTTAGGTGTGGTTATGCGCAAAAAAAATGATGCATACCAACAGAAGTACGCTTTAATAGAAATACCTGCCAAAGCTGTTGGCCGTTTTGTAGAATTGCCCTCAAAAGCGGATGAACATCATATCATTTTACTAGAAGACGTAATCAGATTTAATTTACCTAATATATTTACTTATTTTGACTACGATCATTTTGAATCGCATGTATTTAAAGTAACCAAAGACGCAGAAATTGATATAGATAACGATTTGAGTACCTCTTTTGTTGAAAAAATGGAAAAAGGACTTAAAAATAGGCGTAAAGGAAAGCCCGTTCGGTTTGTGTACGATAAAGAAATGGATGCCGGACTATTGGAATATTTAATCAGAAAACTTAATCTCAATAGAAAAAGCAACATCATACCCGGAGGGCGCATTCATAACTTCAGGCATTTTATGGATTTCCCGGATGTTTTTGGCCACAAAAGCAGACGCAATGCACCTTTTACACACCCGTTGTTACAACACACGATTCGGGTTACCGATGTTATTTTGAAAAAAGATGTCATGTTGCATTTTCCTTATCACACGTTTAATACGGTGATAGATTTATTAAGGGAAGCTGCTATGGATCCCGACGTTACGAGTATTAAAATTACGGCTTATCGATTAGCTTCTAATTCCAAAATCATCAATGCATTGGTTAATGCGGCGCGCAATGGAAAAGAAGTAATTGTAATGCTGGAACTAAAAGCGCGTTTTGATGAAGAGGCTAATTTGGAATGGAAAAAAGTACTAGATGAGGAAGGAGTGAAAGTATTGCTTGGCGTTCCAAAAATGAAAATACACGCCAAACTGTGCATCATTAAAAAAAGAAAAGGGACACGTACTATTCAGTATGGCTTTGTAAGTACCGGAAATTTGAATGAAAAAACGGCTAAAGTGTATGCAGACCACTGCTTATTGACTGCTAACCGAAATGTAATGGCCGACATCAATCGTATATTCCGTTATCTTGAAAATTGGCAACTTGGTTTTGGCCCCCTTTTGGAATGTAAAACATTGCTCGTGTGCCCTACTAACATGCGCAAGCAGTTTGAAACCGCAATAAATAGAGAAATCAAATTGGCAAAATCTGGAAAAGAAGCTTCAATTACGTTGAAAGTCAACTCGCTGAGCGACGTAAAACTCATTGAAAAACTTTATGAAGCGGGTGCTCATGGAGTAAAAATTAATTTAATAGTACGGGGAATTTTTTGTGCTTCCTTTGATAATAAAAAACAATTGCACCCTATTAAAGCCATCAGCATTGTAGACGAATATCTGGAACATGCTAGAGTATGTATTTTTGGCAATGGAGGAGTTGAAAAAATATATATTTCGAGCGCTGATTGGATGGTTCGTAATTTAGACCATCGAATTGAAGCAGCTATACCAATACTAGACGCTAGTATTCGTTCTGAAATCAAAGAAATTATACAAATCCAATTGCAGGACAATGTAAAAGCAAGAATTCTAACCAATGAGCTTAGCAATAATTATGTATCTTCCAACCCTAAAAAAAAGGTACGGTCGCAAGAAGAAACCTACCATTATTTGCACAACAAAACTTTAAATTCTAGTGCGTCTAGCAGCAATTGATATTGGAAGTAATGCAGCTCGTTTATTAATTAGCGAAGTAACAATTGATGATACCGGAAATCCACAGTTTAATAAACTCAATCTGGTAAGGGTTCCCCTAAGGCTAGGGCTCGATGTATTTGAAAACAAAGCAATATCCCCTATGCGTAGTGCAATGCTTGTAGAAACAATGCACGCCTACAAACATTTGTTAAACGCCTATCAAGTTACCAAAGTACGTGCTTGCGCCACTAGTGCTATGCGCGATGCGAAAAATAGTGCCCACATCATTCAACAGGTGAAAGATCAAACAAATATTCTAATTGAAATTATTAGTGGCGACGTAGAAGCTAGTATGATTAATCAAAATCACATAGCAGAAACACTCGATAACAACCACGCATACTTGTATATAGATGTAGGAGGTGGCAGCACCGAAATCACTTTTTTTGCAGAAGGAAGAATGAAATATAGAGAAAGTTTCAATATTGGCACCATCCGACTACTGAAAAACCAAGTATCCGAAAACGTGTGGGACGAAATGAAAGACCACTTACGCAACAACATCAAAACCAACCTTCCTATTTCGGCTATTGGTAGTGGCGGCAATATCAATAAAATTTTTTCGTTGAGTAAAAAGAAAGAAGGCAAACCTTTGTCGTTTCAACTTATTAAAGATTATTACAAAGAATTAAGCAGCGTATCGGTAGCCGAACGTATTCGCTTATACAAACTGCGCGAGGACCGTGCAGATGTAATTGTACCTGCTTTACAAATTTATACCAACGTAATGCGTTGGGCCGACATTAACGAAATATACGTACCCAAAATTGGCCTGGCGGATGGTATTGTAAAAAATTTGTACGAAATGAATAAACCTACTTTGTTCGATTAAATCCATTAACAGTCACGATTTCTTAACCACAAATGCTACAAAAATGTCTGTTCATACGCCTACCATCAAAAAAGTAACCACCCAAACCTTACGTAATATGAAGGCGAAAGGTGAAAAAATAGCCATGTTAACGGCCTACGACTTTTCTTTTGCTAAGTTGTTTGACCAATCGGGCATAGATGTTATTTTGGTGGGCGATAGTGCCGGAAATGTGATAGCCGGTTACGAAACCACCGTTCCGGTTACGCTTGAACAAATGATTTATCATGCACAATGCGTGGTGAGGGGTATCAACAGAAGTTTAGTAGTAGTAGATTTACCTTTTGGCACCTATCAATCCAATAGTGATATTGCCTTAGCATCTGCTATAAAAATCATGAAAGAAACGGGGGCACATGCCATAAAACTTGAAGGTGGAGAGGAAGTAATTGATAGTGTAAAACGTATTGTGAAAGCAGGTATTCCTGTAATGGGTCATCTTGGTCTAACGCCGCAAAGCATTTACCAATTTGGTACATATAATGTTAGGGCAAAAGCAGTAGATGAAGCGAATCAGCTAAAAAAAGACATCGCATTGTTGCAAGATGCCGGATGCTTTGCGGTGGTATTAGAAAAAATACCTGCTTTATTAGCAAAAACCGTAACCGAAAGTGTACAAATACCTACAATTGGCATTGGTGCAGGAAACTATTGCGATGGTCAAGTATTGGTGATGCACGATATGCTTGGTATAAATACGGAGTTCAAACCCCGATTTTTAAGACAGTATGCGCAATTGCACAATGCCATCGTAGCAGCCGCTACCAATTATGTAACAGATGTAAAATCAGGTGATTTCCCTAACGAACAAGAAAGCTACTAAAGTGCACGTAAACGATAGACGTGTAAATCTTTAGTCAAACGACTTAATTGATTGGCAAATGTGCAACACATTGAGTGACAATTGATTGAAGGCAAATGATTGGTTATTTATCCAATGCATTCATTAAATGGTGCTTACCTTTTAACATGAACTTTTTACTTTGCTCAATAGCATCCATCACTTGATCTAAT
>JACCDS010539929.1_pt1 | contig 24717 bp, 16 predicted proteins | sample 7446441 | NCBI WGS metagenome assembly JACCDS01 (sample SAMN15323445, study PRJNA562643) | freshwater metagenome | isolation source: river surface water | place: USA:Blue River Watershed | collected 2017-08-17 | reverse complement strand
GACGATCTCTGGTAACCCCACTAATATCATCCACAATGGCTTTACGCTGCTCTAAGAGGCGGTTAAAAAACGTACTCTTACCTACGTTTGGCCTTCCAACAATTGCGACTGTATAGCTCATAATATATTTGTAAAATAGTTAAAATAAATATTCAAATAATAGTATCTAGTTAATTGTAAATCAATTTATTGATACCCGTATTCTTTTAATTGACTGTCGTTATCTCTCCACTTAGGACGCACTTTAACAAAGAGTTCTAAAAACACTTTTTGTCCTACAAAGGCTTCGATATCTTGTCTGGCCTGGATCCCAATTTCACGAATCATAGACCCTCTCTCCCCTATAATAATAGCCTTCTGGGTTTCACGGTGTACGATAATATCGGCCTGAATTTTAATGATATTTTCCTTTTCTTTAAACTCATTGATTAAAACAGCGCTATGATATGGGATCTCATCTCCAAATAAATGGTAAATCTTTTCCCTAATTAGCTCAGCCACAAAAAACCTGGTAGGCATATCACTCAAATCATCTTCACTGTAAAAAGGCATACCATCCGGCAAAAATGTCAGCACTTCTGCTAACAGCTTTTGCAAATGCACTTTTTGAAGGGCCGATATTTTCACCATCTTTTTACAATAGCTCTTGGTGGCAAAAAACTCGGTAGCCTCAGCAATTTTACCATTAGCAGCGGCGTCTATCTTATTAAGCACTACGATAGCAGGCACTTTAAGCCTTAAAGCCTCAAAAATGGAGCTGGTTTCTTCAAAATTATCGTTGGCATCAACAATAAGCAGAGCCACGTCGGCGTCTTCTAGGGCTGTTTTAACCGCGTGCATCATACGCTCATGCAGCTTATACCTAGGGTCAATAATACCTGGTGTGTCCGAAAATATGATCTGATACTCACCCGGGTTGTTTAAAAACGCTTTGATACGATGCCTGGTGGTTTGTACTTTAGGGGACACAATGGCCATTTTTTCGCCAATAAGCGCGTTTAGCAAGGTACTCTTGCCGGCATTGGGTCTTCCAAAAATATTTACAAATCCAGCTTTCATGGTTGGTTATACTTGATTAAAAGCACCTTAAAGGTAGCTACAAAAAGAAAAAGACCCCGATTTGAGGTCTTTTTTGTTGCGAGGGAAGGGATCGAACCTCCGACCTTCGGGTTATGAGCCCGACGAGCTACCGCTGCTCTACCTCGCGATGTTTGGAGGGCAAAGGTAACGCCAGAAGGCTAGTTCACCAAATATATTTCAACGTATTAATAAGGCTTAATATCAGAAGAACCACTTGTTCGGGTTTCAAAACGGCTTACCGTTCCTTTATACCTGATATCACTCGCACCAGAAATATTGGCTTTTAAGTACTGATTGATGGTTAGTTTAATATTAGATGCACCCGAAGCTACCACCACACAATTATCGGTTACAAGGTCTAAAGACTTAATAGAACAAGCACCCGAAACATTAAAATCCGTTTCTGTGGCTTTGCCAGACAAACTAATATTGGATGCTCCACTCGCCCCTACTTTTAACGAATTCACTTTAACAGCCCCTTTAATATCACTTGCGCCGGAAACACTAATATATAAATGATTGCTTGTTATTGCATCCACAAAGGAAACATTACAAGCACCTGACACGGTTAACTTTTCTAAATTTTTTACAGTGATATAGGCTTTGAGTTTGTTGTTTTTCCAACTCGACCACCCTTTGTTGTCAAAACTCACATACAACACACCTCCAGATACATGTGTTTTTATGTTTTTTGTGGCAGAGGCATCAACTGCACTCACACCAACTGCATCAGAACTGCCCTGAGAGATATACACATCAAATGCGTTAGACACATTAATACTAGTAAAACCCGCAAGGTTTCTATCCTCGGCAGCACCATCATACACCATTTTTTTAGGTGTTTGAGCACAAGCGGTGAGGATGGTGATGAATGCAAGGGCTGCTAAAAGCGTTTGTTTCTTAAACATCATAAGTATTTTTTCGTAAAACGTAAGTGGCGCTATAAAGTTACAGTTGGTAGCAACATTTTTTACATTTAGTTTTGTGCCAACAATTCCTCGGGGTGCTTATGCAAATTGTCATAGGCTGAGAAAATACCCGTAGAACCTGCACAGGGTAATGCCTGCGAAGGGAAGGTGTTCACTTTTTTAGTGCCTCCCATAGCTTTCCCCTGTTCCCATTTATAAACTTTAAAACAAAAAAGATGAAAAAGTTTTTGGGAACAATGTTATTGGTATCCGCGTGTCAAACCTTGTTTGCGCAAAGCATACAAAAAGACAGCGTCCAACTCCCACCCCTCGAAGTAAGAGCCATTAGAGCATCCGAAAGAGCTCCATTTGCAAAACAAAATTTGACTAAGACTGACATCCAAAAAAACAATTTGGGGCCAGACCTTCCCTTTTTACTCAACCAAACACCGTCGGTAGTAGTGCAATCCGATGCGGGCAACGGCATTGGTTACACAGGTATTAGAATTAGAGGTACCGATGCCACCAGAATTAATGTTACCATTAATGGCATTGCATATAATGACGCAGAAAGTATGGGTACCTTTTTAGTAAACCTCCCAGATTTTGCGTCTTCTGTAAGTAGCATACAAATACAAAGAGGGGTTGGTAGTTCTTCTAATGGACCAAGTGCTTTTGGTGCGAGCATTAATTTATCTACGCATGAATTAAATGAGAAAGCATATTTCAGCACGAGTAATAGTGCCGGCTCATTTGGTACTTTAAAAAATACCGTTCAATTTGGTAGCGGCCTTATCAATAAATATTTTACCATCGACGCAAGAGTAAGTAGCATCAAAAGTGATGGATACATTGACAGAGCATTTAGCGACCTTCGTTCTTACTATGTGAGCGGTGCCTACATTAGAGGTAAATCCAGCATTCGCTTTACTACTTTTTCTGGTAAAGAAAAAACATATCAAGCATGGTATGGCGTACCTGCTAGCGAACTAGCAAATAATCGAACCTTTAATCCAGCTGGTACAGAAAAATCAGGCGACCCTTACAACAATCAAACCGACAATTATACACAAACGCATTATCAATTATTTTTCAACCATCAATTGGCAAAAAATTTAGACTTACAAGTCACCAATTATTATACCAAAGGCGCTGGTTATTATGAAGAGTATAAAGCAAATCAAAGATTGTCTAGATATGGTATTCCTACCATTACCTTAGGCACTACAGCACACACAAGATCTGATCTAGTAAGAAGACGCTGGCTCGACAATGATTTTTATGGACAAAACATTTCGCTACAATACAAAAAGAAAGACGAAGAAATTTCTGTGGGTGGCGGATGGAGCACCTATACCGGTAAACATTTTGGAGAAGTTATTTGGGTAGAAAAAGCAAATACATTTTCACCAAAAAGATATTACGATTTACCAGCTATAAAAAAAGAAGCCAATATCTATGCAAAGTGGCAGCATAGCTGGGCAACTAATTTTAGTAACTATATTGATTTACAATATAGAAATGTATCACACCGAATGGATGGTTTTCACAATAATCCTACCCTACTTATCAACAGAAGCTTTGGTTTCTTCAACCCTAAAATTGGATACCAATACAATAAAAATGGATGGGTACATTATGCGAGTTATGCCATAGGACACAAAGAACCTAACCGTGACGACTTTGAAGTAGGTGCTGCCACACAGCCTAATCCAGAGAGATTACAAGACCTAGAAATTGGACTTGAAAAAAGAAATAAAAAAACTACTTGGAGCGCCAACTTTTACTACATGCGTTACAAAGATCAGTTGGTATTAACAGGAAAAATAAACGATGTAGGTGCTTACACCAGAATGAATGTACCTAATTCATATCGACTAGGTATTGAACTTATGCATAACACCATCTTGACGGATAAACTACAATTATCAAGTAACGTAACACTGAGCAGAAATAAAATCGAATCATTTACAGAGTATATTGACAACTATGACACCGGAGGTCAAGACGCCATTACAAGAAACAATACCAATATTGCTTTTTCACCAAACTTTGTTGCAGCATCTACCCTTGCTTATAAACCAAAGAAACAGTTTACCATAGAATTACAAACAAAATGGGTAGGTAAACAATATTTGGACAATAGCTCTTTAGAAGAAAAATCATTAGAAGCATTTGCAAACCAGGACATCAGCGCAAGCTATGAGTTTGCAAAAAAAACTGGACGTTCGTTTTTACTAACAGCTAGAGTTAACAATATCACCAATCAAAAATATGTTCCCAACGGATATAGCTATGCGTATGTATATGGTGGCGAAACCATTACAGAAAATGGCTACTACCCTATGGCAACCATTAATTATCTAATTGGAATAACAATAAAATTCTAGAATTTTTCTCTCCAGGCAAGCATGCCACCTGTTACGTTTACCACGTCTGTAAAGCCCATGGTTTCTAGCAGCAAGCATGCTTGCCCACTTCTATTCCCACTTCTGCAGTAGAAGTATACTTTTTGGTTTTTAAGGTCTTCGATTTCGTCAATTTGCATGCTTTGCACATTACCAAGTGGTAACAACAATCCACCAATATTAAAATCGGCGTGCTCATGTGGTTCACGCACGTCTACTAAATTAATTTTTTCGCCAGCGTCAAGTATTTCTTTAAGCGCTTCTACGGTAATTGTTTGCATATAAAACCTTATTTAATTTTTAATAGAAGGATTGGTAATAGAATCTTTAGGAGGAGGGGTATTACTCAAATACAAATCCACGAGTTGTCCTTGTCTAATTTTATTAGGGAGCCTCATGCCCGTTAAAGAATCTAATTTAGTAGATAAATGTGCAGGCGTTTGTCTAAACACAAATGAGGCCGCAGAATCTTTAATGGTTTCTAAAGACAATACAGATCCAACATTGATACGCTGCATGGTGAGCTGATTGATGGCTTCGGGATAGGTAAGACCTACTAGGTTTGGCATATCCGTTTCTTCGCCACCTACACCGGTACCAATCACCAAACTGATGGTTGAACCGAGCGGAATTTTTACACCCTGTGCGATAGGAGCACCATTAAAAAGTTGATCAAGCACGGCGTTGCGCGCAAAATCAGGCTTATAGGAAACTGACCCTAACTTTAATTGTAAACTTTGCAAATAAAGCTCTGCACTTTTAAGAGAAAACCCAACAAGCGAAGGCATTTCAACTTGCGGCGGCACCATCCTATTTATGGTTAAGTAAATAGTTCGACCTGCTTTTACAACTTCATCTGCTTCGGGCGTTTGTCTGATTACGGCAAGCTTAGCAACACTATCTATATAAATAGAATCAAGTATCACCACTTCAAAACCTTCTTTTTCTAATTGTTGTTGAGCAGCAACATAACTCTGCCCTACCACCGAACTTACCTTGGCTGTTTTACCATATCCGGTAATCCAACCGAGTGATAAAAAAAATACGATGAGTAAAAAAAACAACACCCCAATACCAATTAGTATGTTTTGCCATAAAGGCTTTTGCACTATTTTTTGTATTAGGTTTTTCATGCACAATTAATTAAGCGACTCTTCTACAATAGAAGTATAAAAATCTTGAAGGCTCATCCCCATGGCTTTTACTTGTTGTGGTATAACACTTGCCGCAGACTGACCTGGCACAGTGTTCACTTCAAGCATATAAGGGAGTCCTTTTTGTTCATTGTAAATAAAATCGACGCGCACCACACCTCTGCAATTGAGTACTTCATATACTCTTTTTGCAGCAGCTTCTAATTGAGACTGCATAGTATCAGAAATTAATGCAGGTGTTGTTTCAACACTTTTACCTTGATACTTTGCTTCAAAATCAAAAAATTCGTTGGACGTTTCAATTTCAGTTATAGGTAATACTTGTAAAGACCCTTTTGTTTTAAACACACCAATGGTAAATTCTCTTCCGCTAATAAATTCTTCCACAAGCACTTGGGTATCTTCTTTAAAAGCTTTTTCAAGTGCAGGTGCTAAAGCATCAGCAGTAGTTACCTTACTCATACCAATGCTACTTCCACCATTATTAGGTTTTACAAAAACAGGTAGTTGTAATTTTTCTAAAATAACACTAGGTGCTACTGGCGTATGTTTAAATAAGTGCATGGAGTTAGCCACTGATATGCCACCAAATGCAGCCACAGCAACCGTATAACGCTTGTTAAATGTTAATGCAGAAGTAGCAGCGTCACAACTAGTGTAGGGTAAACCCAGCATATCAAAATATCCTTGAAGTTTTCCATCTTCACCAGGCGTGCCGTGAATACATAAAAGCACTACATCAAAATTAATTTTGCTGCCACCATGCGTAATAGAAAAATCATCTCTATTTACTTTTTGTGGCGCGCCATTTTCAGGCGTATACCACCAACCTGTATGATTGATATCAATTTGATAAACGTCAAATTTGTTTCGGTCTAAATTTCCATTAACAGTGACAGCACTCTTATAGCTAATTTGTGCTTCACCACTTAACCCACCTGTTACCAGTGCAACTTTTTTTTTCATAAACCCTTGTGTATTAAAAGAAAATTAGAGATGTAGCTTGTCTTTTTTAGCAAGCAATTCTTCTACCGTTTCTTTGTATAATTCATCTGGCACACAACAATCTACTGGACATACCGCAGCACACTGAGGCTCTTCATGAAAACCTTGACACTCGGTACATTTATTAGGCGTAATGTAATACGTATCAACACTTATTGGAGAAAGTCTAGCATCAGTTGCAATAGAACTACCATCCATTAACGTAAAACTTCCTTTGACAGAAGTGCCATCTGCAATGGCCCACTCTACCCCACCTTCATAAATTGCGTTATTTGGACACTCGGGTTCACATGCTCCGCAGTTGATACATTCGTCTGTAATTTTTATAGCCATATTAAATGGTTTTGTTTGGGTTACTGAATTTACATTTGCAGTATCAAAAATACGGCCGACAAATGATTTTACAAGAACGAATTGAAATACTTAACAAATTAAGTGCCTATATGGCCGGAAATGAGCCAGAATGGGCCGCAGCAAAGGAAAGAGCAGCCCGTGAAAACCCCTGGTTTGCCCCCGAATTCATAGAAAAAGCCGTGAATTCGATCACAAAAAGCTTTTTAGACCCAAAACTATTGGCAGATTGGGCTGCTCAATATGGGGTTCCGGCTCAACAATCAGCACCCAAAAAAGTAGGTTTGGTGATGGCTGGCAATATCCCACTCGTAGGTTTTCACGACTTTTTATCGGTGTTTATTTCTGGACATACCGCTGTTATTAAGCCCTCTTCGAAAGATGAAATTTTAATCAAGCATATTGTTTCGGAACTTATAAAAATGGACAGCCGTGTTTCGGAAATGGTAGTTTTTGCGCCACAACTTTCTGGACTTGACGCATACATTGCTACAGGGAGCAATAATAGTAGCAGGTATTTTGATTATTATTTTGGTAAATTTCCAAATATTATTAGACGCAATAGAACATCTGTTGCGATACTTGATGGCACGGAAACAGCCGCAGAGCTTGATTTATTAGCAGATGATATTCAAACTTATTTTGGACTAGGATGCCGAAATGTTACACAGTTATTTGTACCAGCTAATTATGATTTTATTCCACTTTTTTCGGCTCTAAAAAAATATGAATATTATTTAGATTTTCATAAGTACAAACACAATTATGACTATCATTTGGCGCTATTAATTATGGGCAACAAATATTATATGAATAATGACTCCCTTGTTTTTTCGGAAAACGAGAGCCCTTTTTCACCAGTTAGCCAGGTACATTATCAATATTACACCGAGCCGCAGGCTTTAAGCAGTTTAGCCCAAAATACCGACATCCAGTGTATTGTAGGGCATGGTTATATTCCATTTGGGAGCGCCCAAGCCCCTGGTTTAACAGATTATGCCGACGGAACAGACACCCTGGCATTTTTGCAGACATTATAAACCCTTTGCGCAAAAAAAATGTTAAATAAGACAGGCGGTACACAGACAAACTTGCAGCTTCGTTTATTTGTAACGCAAAGGCATGTAATTTGTAGAACCTTTAAAAAATTGTAACGATGAATATGAATTTCAAAACAGTGGCCACCATGGTAGCCATTAGCGCCACAACTGCTATTGTAAGTGTTTGGGGAGTAAGCAAATTCAATGCATACCAACAGGCAGGTATTCAGGACCCGAACAAATTACCTTTTAATTATGTAGGGTTTAACAACAACAATACACCTACCGTTGCAGTAGATTTTACACCGGCAGCCACTACGGCGGTTCCTGCTGTTGTGCATATCAAAACAAAAACAAAAGAAAAGCAAATTAGCAATGGAGGTTCACGTGGAAGAAACCCATTTTCAGATTTTTTTGGAGAAGATTTTGGTGATTTTTTTGGAGGTGGCCCACGCGTCATGCCTGAACAACGTGCAAGCGGAAGTGGCGTTATTATTACAGAAGACGGATACATTGTTACCAATAACCACGTGATTGATGGTTCTGATGAAATCAATGTAACACTTGGCAATAAAAAATCTTATAAAGCCACACTTATTGGTGCTGACCCTAGTACCGATATTGCCGTTATTAAAATTGAAGCAAAAGGTTTACCGTATTTAATTTACGGCAATAGTGACGAAGCTAAACTTGGACAATGGGTATTAGCAATTGGATATCCTTTAAGCTTAGACGCTACTGTTACAGCAGGTATTATCAGTGCAAAATCTAGATCTATTGATATCAATAGAAAACAAAGTGATAAACCTGTAGAATCTTTTATTCAAACAGACGCCGCCGTTAATCCGGGCAATAGTGGTGGTGCACTTGTTAATACCACTGGCGAACTAATTGGCATTAACTCTGCAATAGCCTCTCCTACTGGATCTTACGCAGGTTACTCGTATGCGATTCCGGTTAATATTGTTAAAAAGGTTGTTACTGATATTGTAAAATTTGGAACGGTTCAACGTGCCTATATTGGCATTAACTTTTTACCAGAAAACGTAACAGACGAGCAAAAACTAGCTTACGAAAAAGAGTTTGGTATTAGCATCAAAGAAGGTGAAGGCGTATTTGTAACGGATGTTCCAACAAATGGAGCAGCGTCAATAGCCGGCATAAAAAAATACGATATCATCACCAAAATTGATGGAATAAAAATTACCTCTGGTCCAGAATTACAAGAACAAGTAGCCAAACATAAGCCAGGAGACAAAGTAGCCATTACTTATAAACGTGCTGGCAAAGAAAACACCGTTACACTTACTTTAAAAAATAAAGTAGGCAATACAGATATCGTTAAAAACACTTCTATCATTGAAAAATTAGGTGGCACATTTGAAAACCTAGATAAAAAAATAGCTGCTGCTAATGAAGTAGAAGGTGGTGTAGTAGTTAAAAAAGTAGGCGATGGATTACTGAAAAAAAGTAGAATGCAGGATGGGTTTGTAATTATAAGTGTTAACGGTTCCGAAGTAAAAAGCCTAGAAGAACTCAAAGAAATATTAGCGAAAATAAAATCTGGTGTTGTAAGACTCGAAGGCTTCTACCCTGGTTTTGAAGGCAGCTATACTTATCCGCTAAACCTTAGTGAGGAATAAGCTGATACACTAAATATTCACCGGCTTGTAGTTCAAATTTTTCTTTACTAGAAAATGAAAACTGAAGCCCCGAAAATATTTGTTCGAATTTTCCTTCAAGTAATGGATGGCTAATTTCAAAAGCCAATCTATTTTGTTCCGAAATATTCAGAAGCACCAAAACAACATTGTTTTGGTGCTTTTTTATAAAGCCTATAATACAATTAGGATAGGTCGTTTGTAGCATTTGGGGTTGACCAAGTACCACTGCGTCATTTTGTATACGGATGCTAAAGAGTGCCTTATAAAAAGCGTGCAATGCTGGTTGTTGTGCATGCTGCGGCCAATCTAATACATCTTTTTCAAAGAATGATAAGCGTTTATGATTAGGAATTTCTTGACCACTATACATAAGGGGCAATCCACCCCAAGTTGCCGAAAATACAGCCCAGGCTTTTGCCGTTATTCCATACTTTTCATATTCGGTTCCATTCCAACTATTTTCATCGTGGTTAGACGTAAATAATAATTTACTTGAAGCCGGCCCTTCACTTGCATATAATTCTAGTTGTTCTAATACCGGATTCAAATTTGGCTCATGCCTATTGATAGATCCAGTTGCGTGCATAAATGCCCAAGCATACGTGGTATCAAATGCTTCAAAATAACGGACATCCTCACACTCTGCTAGCCAGTATAACGGCTTTATAATATCAAGTGCCCCTCTTGCCTCTATCCAAAAATGTAACGGTACTAAATGTGCCATATCACATCTAAACCCATCAATATCAAAAGTGTTGACCCAATACTGCATTGCATTAATCATGGCGGTGCGCATAGCAGGGTTATTGTAATTCAAATCGATAACATCAGACCATCCATTGCGTTCTGTAAAATTCCCTTCTGCATCTTGCATGTAAAAATCAGGACTCGTAACTGTCCAAACATGGTCTTGTCCTGTATGATTGGCCACCCAGTCTACAATCACTTTCATCCCGAGCGCATGGGCTGCATTTACAACATCAATAAAATCTTGCTTTGTTCCAAACTCATTGTTAATAGCCGTATAATCACTGCACGCATAATAACTACCTAAACTTCCAAGCCTACCCTTCATACCAATGGGCGTTAAGGGCATAAACCATAATACTGTAACGCCCATATCTGCCAGTCTTGGAAGATGCAATGCAAATGAAGACAATGTCCCCTCTTTGGTATACTGCCTAACATTTACCTCGTACATATTAGCACGAATAGCCCAAGAAACAGTATTAAACGGCATGTCTATTTAATTTAGAAAATAAAATAGATAAAAGATAAACGAGCACCGCACCAATTACATTTAACCACAAAAATCCGATGCCCACAATATTATACTTGTCTAATAAGAAACATACAATCACAAATATTTCACCCACAATAGCGGCCCAAAATACAGGCGTACCGCCTACTTTTTTAGCATAAAATGCCACTAAAAAAATCCCCAAAATAACACCATAAAATAAGGAGCCAAGTACATTAACGGCTTCAATTAAACTGCCCATACCCGTTGCAAACTGCGCCGTTAAAATACAAAACAGCCCCCATCCTAGTGTATACCATTTAGATGTTTTATAATCGGTAGCAGATTGTTCGAGGGTACTACCATCTATGGTTTTTGAACGGTACCGCAAATGAAAATCGATAACAGTGCATGATGCAAGTGCATTGAGCGCTGCTGCAATGGAACCCCATGCGGCTAAAAATATAACAGCAATTAGAAGACCCACGAGACCTACTGGTAAATAGTCTACAACAAAGCGCAAAAAGATATAGTTGGTGTCATTAACGTCGGCACCAGGTACAGCTGTTGCAATTACATTTTTATAATTTTTTTGAAGCGTAGTTAATGACACAGCACCCTTTTGAATTTTATTTTCTAGCGCAGTATCTGCTTTTTTAGATTGTACAAGCGCAGTATTGAGTTCCAATTGCTGAGCTTGCGCTATCTTAAACTGCTCTTGAATAGAAGACAATGAATCTTTATAAGGGGTAGACCAGGCTTTGGTTTCAACGGTTTTATTAAAAAATATAGGAGACTCTCTAAACTGATAAAAGGTAAATAATAAAACACCAAGTAGTAATATCAAAAACTGCATTGGAATTTTTACCACGCCATTTAACAAAAGTCCTAATTTACTTTCACGATCATTTTTTGCAGTAATATATCTACCCACTTGTGATTGATCAGTACCAAAATAAGAGAGTGCTAAAAAAAAGCCGCCAATAGTTCCACTAATAATATTATACCGGTCTTTAAAATCAAATCCGCTACCTGTATTACCCGTTGTTATTACATTTAATTTACCAGAAACTTCTCCCACTTTTAGCGCATCTGCAAATCCAAGTCCATCCGGTAGCAAATGCACCAAATAATACCCTGACACCACCATACCAATAAATATGATTACAAACTGAAGTTGTTGGGTATAGGCAACGGCTTTGGATCCACCACTTACCGTGTAGAGTGTAAGCATACCTCCCATCGCAATATTGGTCCAATAAATATCCCAGCCTAGTAGTGATGATAAAATAATAGAAGGCGCGTAAATACTAATACCTGTCGATAATCCACGAGACAATAAAAATAAAAACGACGTAAAAGTTCTCGTTTTTAAATCAAAGCGCTGCTCTAGAAATTCGTATGCTGTAAATATTTTTAACTTACTAAACATAGGTACAAACCATACTACAATAACAATCATAGCAAGTGGCAGGCCAAAATAATATTGCACAAAACGCATACCATCGGTGTATGCCTGACCCGGTGCCGATAAAAATGTAATGGCACTTGCCTGCGTTCCCATAATACCTAATAACACCAAATACCAAGGCATCGAACGGTTACTTAAAAAATACCCTTCTAAATTTTTTGTAGCATTACTTTTATACAAACCATAAGAAATAATAAGTATAAAAGTTACCACCAAAACAACCCAATCAATCAATGACATATTTTATTGTTTTGGTAAAGCAATTAAGTTGGCTAATAATTTGTAGGCACCTGAAACACCCGCAGGTAATTGTCTAAATAATGCTAAACTCACATATGAAAAATTGCCTTTACCATACCCACAAGTAATTAATGAACCACTAGATGGCTGCTCATTTTTATCATGCATAGATAGAGGTGTTTCATAACGTGCGTCGATAGCAGTTGCCTGATAGGTACTTCTTTCCTGAATCCATCCTTCAAAATCACGAGCAGTAATTTTATTAGGCGAATGCAATACAGGATGCATAGGAAGTGAAAATACCACTTCTGCATTTTCTTCGGTGACCCTAGATCCTGCACTAATGGTAAATGGATACGGTGCCATAGGTGGCGTTAAACCATTGGTACCCGTGCGGTTGTATTGCACAATTAAATTGCCACCATTTTGTACATATTGTAAGAGTGTCTGATAGCCATCCTTTAAAAATGCATTTACATTGTAGGCTCTAACGCCAGTAACTATCGCATCAAAACCCGCTAAATACGATGGCGTAATATTAGCTGCAGTAATTTTTTCTACACGGTATCCAAGTTGCACCAGCGCTTCTTCCGTTAAATCGCCAGAACCCGCAATATAGCCCACTCTTGAGCCTTTTATACGAATAGGTTCATCAACCACCTTAACAATATCTTGCGTCAAATAATGCGTATTTGGAATGTGATCGTAAACAATTTTTTGCAAGTGCTCATTGTAGTATTGTGTACCCTTACTATTGGTTACAGCAACAGATGCAGTAATTGCATTTGATGTATTTGTTGGATTGTAAATACTCTCAAAAGGTACCACAATAGCACTCATTTTTGCATCTTCGAAAACGGAATCTACCCCCTTTTCAAATACCTGCTTCCCCGTTTTTTGATCCAATAAAGTATAACGAACCGACGCACTCATTTTCTTTTCTTGATTGGATAAAACAGTAAGTTGCAATGGCGTAGTTTGATTTTTTTTACCTTTTTCTGTTACCACATTCGTTAATACCACGGTTGGTTTTACAACAAGTTCGTAAGGAGGAATAATGATAAATGGTTGCACACATTCGCCTTTAACTAGGTCTACATATTTATGCATGACTGGTCTAGTAATGGTAAATGACACGCCTTCAATTGTACAATTAAATTGCACAGAAAGAGTAGGTTCATTCCAAGCATTACCAAGTACAGTATAATCATTCACCAAAAACATACCATCCGAATTTTTGGGCTGCTGCAACCAATATGGTTGAAACTGATTTTTTGCTACCTCAGGAAGCATGTTTACTACATAATTGTAATTTTTATTTTGCAACAATGGCTGAGCCACTTGCTTTGCATAGGACTGATTGGATACCTTAATATTTTCTAAACGAACAGTAGCTGCAGACCTATTATTAATAGCACAGGTAAAACTAATTGAATCGCCTTGTACTGCTTTTTCTGTAACCGTAAATGCCTCTACAGACAATCCTGCAGCAGCTTCAATAATTTGTTGTAATGCATTTAGTTTATGCGACCTCCAAACTGAAGCCGAAAGCTCTTTAACTTGCTCATAAATTTTTACAAGCGCAGGCAGTGACAATGAGGGCTGCAAAGGATTGTAAGAAACAATAACTGCGTCTATAGCGCTTGCAATACTTGCTCCGTTTTGACCAAGCCTTGTCCAATCCGTACTAACACCATCGAGTAAATTACTAGTAGGCGCCTCTCCTACAATGGTGGTAAAATATTCTATGATTTCTCCTTTGCGTCGGGGCCTTCCTTCACCCTGGCTTTTGTGCATGCTTCTCGCCTCTCCACCAAGTTCACCATAACTTTTTCCTTCGAGTGCATTGTAAACACCTACATCCATTTTAAATTGATCACTGCTGGTGGTATTAGCACCGCCAAAATTAAACGTATTCCATAATAACCTTTTTGCCTGCCAAACAGTAACGCCATTTGATAACTGTTCCGGAAATTGACTGGGATCTGCAGCTGCTGCAAAAGCTTCTCTAGCAATTTGTGCAGATGCACTATGGTGTCCATGTCCGGCGCGCGCGTCCGGAGGAAAGCGCGCAATAATTACATCGGGCTTATAATTTCGAATTACCCAAACAGCGTCTGCTAATACTTTTTTTCGGTCCCAAACTTGTAAGGCTTCATCCATGCTTTTACTAAAACCAAATTCGTAAGCACTTGTAAAATATTGTTCGGCGCCATCTATTTCGCGCGCGGCTAATAATTCTTTGGTTCGAATCATGCCAAGTTCAACACCTTGTTCTGGGCCAATTAAATTTTGACCACCATCACCTCTAGTTAAACTTAAATACGCCGTTCGGTACATTTTTTCTTTGGCCAAATAAGGCAACAAACTATTGTTTTCATCATCCGGGTGCGCTGCGATGTATAAAACCGAACCCAACACTTGCAACTTTTTCAACGATTGAAGTATAGCGGAACTAGGCATTACTCCTCCATTATTTTGACTCACTTGTTGCGACCATACGCTGTTACTAGAAAACAGTAATCCAACTACAAGAAGCAGGGTAAAAAAGTGCAATTTTTTCATAGCTATCTAAACGCCTGATGTGGCTGTCATTTAATTCATGAACAGTTTGTTAAACAATGCGTGAATGTAACAAAAAATGGCCCAGATTTAACCAAAAATTGAGTAATTTTCAACCATGAAATCAACAATCTTTTTGGCCTTCTTATTTTGCCTGTGCAGTAGCGTTATGGGGCAATATGAAAATGCGATTGTAGGCCCCTCAAAAGCAGTAAATCCCTACCAATATAGCGTTACAAAATCAGGCGTATTTAATAGAGCGAGTGTAACAAGCGCTCACCCGCTTGCTAGTATGGTTGGCGCCGAAATCATGAAGCAAGGTGGTAACGCATTTGATGCAACCATTGCTACACAATTTGCACTAGCTGTCGTATATCCGGGAGCCGGTAATATTGGTGGAGGTGGATTTACACTTGCCAGAAAAAAAGATGGCACCCTTATAGGAATCGATTACAGAGAAGCGGCACCATCTAAAGCAACTAGAGATATGTATTTAGATGCTGCAGGAAATGCACAAGATGCACTTTCGCAAAATGGACATTTAGCATCTGGCGTTCCAGGCGCGGTTGCGGGAATTTTTGCAACCTTACCACATGCAAAACTTCCTTTTGCACAGCTCATCCAACCCGCTATCGATTTAGCACGTTTTGGATTTGTAATTACCGAAAGAGAAGCTTCTAGTTTAAATGGAACAAAAAAAGATTTTATAAAATACTCTACTAAGCCTTCTGCATTTGTAAAAGATACAAAATGGAAAGTTGGAGACACCCTTATTCAACAAGAACTTGCGAATACACTTTCACGTATTCAAAAAAATGGCGCCAAAGGATTTTACGAAGGTGAAACAGCGGCACTTATTGTAGAAGAAATGAAAAGGGGTGGCGGTATTATTTCACTTGAAGACTTAAAAAATTATCAAGCAAAATTTAGAACCCCTATTGTATTTAATTACAGAGACTATGGCGTGATAAGTTTTGCACCTCCAAGTAGTGGTGGCATTTTAATTGGCCAGATGCTTACAATGATAGAACCCTTTAATGTTCAAAAAATGGGTTTTCAAACACCGGAATCTGTGCAACTCATGATTGAAGTGGAGCGCCGCGCCTACGCTGACAGAGCTGCGCATATGGGTGATCCTGATTTTTATAAAGTACCCCAAAACAAATTACTTAGCAGCACCTATTTAAAAAATAGAATGCTGGATTACAAACCTGGCGTTGCTGGCTCTAGTGATCAAACTCAAGCAGGTGATGCGCCCGTATCTGAAGAAACAACGCACTTTAGTGTAGTTGATCCAGAAGGAAATATGGTAGCTGTGACCACCACCCTAAATGGAGGCTATGGCAATAGAACAGTTGTAGGTGGCGCTGGCTTTATATTAAACAATGAGATGGATGATTTTAGTGCAAAGCCAGGAAGCCCAAATATGTATGGCGCTATAGGCGGAGAAGCGAATGCAATTGCACCGCATAAAAGAGTGCTCAGCTCCATGACACCTACCCTTCTTACAAAAAACAAGAAGCCTTATTTGACAGTAGGCACACCTGGTGGCACTACCATTCCAACATCGGTGTTTCAAACCATTGTGAACCTTATAGATTTTAATATGAGCTTAGAAGACGCTATTAATAATCCTAAGTTTCATCACCAGTGGCTCCCCGATGAAGTGAGCATAGAAAAAACGTTTAACCCAAACACCAAAGCTGCGCTTGAAAAAATGGGCTACCGTATTAAAGAAAGAGGTGCAATTGGAAGAACCGAAGGAATCGTTATAGCTTCAACGGGTAAAAGAATTACAGTTGCCGACAAAAGAGGCGATGACGCCGTTGCAGGATTTTAATTATTGATACTAGAATAGAACTACCTGAAAAGAAAATTAAAAATAACCAGAAATGTTTTACTCGCATTTGTTGCGAGTCTCTTTTTGGTGCTCCTACTTTTAAACACAAGTCCCGTACAAAACTATATTGCTAAAAAAGTAACCAGTTCTATCTCAAATAAAATCGGGGCAGAAGTTAGCATCAGAAAAGTAAGCATTTCTCCTTTTAATAAATTAAACATCGAAGGAGTACTCATACGAGACCAAAACAAAGACACGCTATTATTTGCAAACCTTTGTAAAATAAGAATTACTGATTGGTTTTTCTTGAAAAAAAATGCAACCCTTAGTTATATTGGCATAGAAGATGCCGTTGTAAAAATCAACAGAAAAACAAAATCCTGGAATTACGAATTTATTACCAACTATTTTAAAAGCAGCGATACCAGCACTGCTACTAGCACCCATTACGATATCAAAAAAATAGATTTCAAATCGGTGCGGTTTGAACAAAACGATCAGTGGGCAGGAACTTACATGAAGGCGGGAGCCGTAAGCATAGTAGCAGATTGCAAGAAAATAAATACCGAAACAAATTTTATTACATTAGGGAACGTTAGTTTAGATCAGCCTTCTTTTGTAATGAAAGTGATACCGGCTTTACAACCTTCCAATAGTAAAGAACTAGCCAACAAGCCTGTTTCAGCAAGCACAAGTCCACTCAATATTAATGCAGATGAAATTACCATTAATAAAGGTTCGCTTGTTATTGATAGTGATTTTGAAAAACCGTATCCAAATTTTGACGGAACGCATCTTAACTTCAATAGCATCAACGCTACAATAAAAAATGCTTTTGTATCTGAAAAAGAAATAAAAGCTTCTATAAAACTATCCGCCAAAGAAAGATCAGGACTTTTGGTAAAAAAACTAAATACCAATTTTACCTTCAACCAGAACATCATGGAGTTTGCCAATTTAGACCTTCAAACAAATAGGTCACGCATTGGTAATTACTATGCCATGAAGTTTACAAGCTTTGAAAAAGACTTTAGCAACTATATCTCAAATGTGGTAATGGTGGCTAACATCAAAGAATCGGATGTTCACACAGATGATATTGCTTTTTTTGCGCCTGCCATGTCTATGTTTAAAACAAAGGCGCAACTTTCAGGAAAATATCTAGGAACGGTTGCTGATTTTACCGTATCCAAGTTGCAATTAAGAACAGGGGGCAATAGTATTTTAACAGGTACATTTTCTATGAAGGGTCTACCCGAAATAGAAACAACACAAATGCAATTAAGGCAAGGTTTTGTACAAAGCAATTACAAAGACCTTGCGCAACTTATCCCATCTATACAAAACATTCAAAGTCCAAGCTTTGCATCACTAGGCACTATTTTATATAGAGGAGATTTTAAGGGCACTGCGTTTGACTTTGTTACCAAAGGGGTATTTAGCACGGCACTAGGTGGCGTAACCACAGACATCAATTTAAAACTCCCACTTAAAGGCGAGCCAATCTACAAAGGGCAACTAGAAACTGTTGCATTTAACCTTGGTAAATTCACTAACAATAACGACCTAGGAACCATAGATTTTAAAGGAAGCATCGAAGGCAGTAGTTTTGATATAGAAAAATTAAAAACCAGTATTAGTGGAGACATCAGATCTATTCAATACAAAGATTATTACTACAAAAGCATTGTAACAAACGGCACTTTCCAGAAAAAATATTTTAGTGGGGATATCATCATCAATGACCCTAACTTAAACTTTACAAGCTCAGTAGAAATCAATTTCAATCAAAAGATACCGGCCTTTAATATTGTTGGTGACCTTGCCTACTCAAATTTAAAAGCCTTGAAACTCTATCCAAAGTTTATTGAAGTTACGGGACTATTGGATGCCAACTTTACAGGAAGCAACCTCGATAATTTTATAGGGAATGCTAAATTTTTAAACGCAAATATTAACGATTCAGCCACCAAGTTAAATTTTGATTCCTTATCACTTCAGTCATTGCAAGTTGGAAACGAAAAACGTATCACCCTAAATAGCAACGACTTTAATGCAAGTATCACCGGTCAATTTAATGTGGCCGATTTACCAAAAAGTATTCAATCGTTTTTACACCACTACTACCCTAATTATATTGAGGCGCCTGGCAAACTTAGCGCAGATCAAAACTTTACCATTAAAGCAAATGCCAACTACATAGACCCCTATATTAGTTTATACAATAAAAACTGGAGTGGCTTTAATGATTTTTCGTTTGAAGGGAACATCAATACCAAAACCTATCAATTAAGCGCTAAGGCAAACATTCCGTACGGAAAAATTAACGACTACGCAATTACCGGGGCAAGCCTAGAGGCTAAAGGCAATATTAACAACCTAAGTTTATTAACCAACATTGACAATTTTGGTATTGGAGATAGTATTCATTTCCCAAACTCTATTATTTCAATAGATTCAAAAAATGATAAATCCAATGTACAAATAAAAACAAGTGCTTCTAGTAATTTAAATGATGCCAACTTAGAAGCAGAAGTTTACACGCTTCAAGATGGACTTCGTATACAGTGGAAGCCTTCTAATTTCACCCTCAACAATAAAAAGTGGACACTTGAAAAAGAAGGTGAACTAGTACTTCGTAAAAACTTTGTGCATGCCAGCAATGTTAAATTTGTGCAAGGCACCCAAGAAATATTAATTCAAACCGAAGAAGAAGATGGCGGCAACACCAACCAATTAAATATTAAACTCAATAACCTGGTTATAGGAGATATTACAAACCTGGTTATCCAACAACCACGTTTTGAAGGTATAGCGAATGGAAATATTACTTTAAAAAACATCTTTTCTGATATAAAAGCAGACGCCAGAATTAATACTAGCCAATTACGTGTAGACAACGACTCTGTAGGTCTTGTAAATATTACAGCAGGGTATGATGCAAAAACGGGCAACCTGCCATTTACGGTAGTGTCAGACAATAAAGATTATAAAATCCGCGCAAACGGCTTCTATAATTTAACAGACAGTATACAACAACCGCTTTACACCAATATTGAACTGAGTGATACCCGAATTAATTTTGTTGAACAGTTTTTGACAGGCATTTTTTCTGAAGTGGACGGTAAAGCAACCGGCCAGTTAAGCATCCAAGGAAACCCAACAAGCCCAACCCTATTAGGCGAAGTACTTGTCAAAAATGCAACCTTAAAAGTAGATTACACACAAGTAAATTATCAACTTGACAGCTTACGGGTTAAATTTTTAGAAGACGGTATAGACTTTGGGAAGTTTACTGTGCGGGACAAGTATAACAACAAAGCAAATGGCTCCGGTAAATTGTATGAGAAGCAGTTTGAAAATATGGCTTTTGATTTTGACGTTACCACCAACAATTTGCTACTCATAGATACCAAGGCAAAAGACAATCCGCTTTTTTATGGTAAAGCACTTGGTAAAGCAAACTTTAGTTTTAAAGGACCATCCACCAATGCAAAAATTACCCTTGTAGCAGAATCTACAGACAGTTCTCATATAGTGCTGCCTAACGCAGTATCGAAAGAATCTGCAAGTGCCGATTTTATTACCTACAAAAAATATGGCACCGAAATACAAACCGAAAACAAAACATCAAATTTTAATTTACTCGTAGACCTAGACTTAACCGCAAATAATAAAGCAGAAATTGATGTGATACTTGACGACGTTTCTGGCGATATTATTAAAGCAAATGGAAGCGGAAGACTCAAAATAAGATCCGGTACTACAGAGCCACTTACCATCAGGGGCCGATACAATATTGATAAAGGAAATTATGATTTTAGTTTTCAGTCACTCATCAAAAAGCCATTTGAACTCATACCTAATAAAGGAAATTATATCGAATGGACTGGCGATCCTAATAAAGCCAATATCAAAATTGATGCACAGTATACCGCAGAGCAAGTAGCACTTTATGACCTTGTAGGTAATTTAAATATGAGTGGTGCTGTGAAAGGATATCGTGGACCGGTATATGTAGTTGCGCAGTTAAGAGATAAGCTAACCAAGCCTTCAATTAGTTTTAAATTAGATTTTCCACAAGGAAGCCCAATTAAAACAGACAATGAACTGGTACAATATTTAACGAGGCTTGAACAAGACGACAATGAAATATTAAAACAGGTTTCATTTTTAATTGTTTTCAATTCTTTTGCCCCTCCTACTATTGGCAATGGAGGAAATGGAAATGCCAATGCTATGTTTGCAACGATTGGGGTAAACACCCTCTCTCAAATTCTAACCAAAGAGATCAATAAAATGTTCTCCAACATGCTATATAAGCTAACTGGCGACAAGAGCTTACGCTTTGATGTTGGAACATCTTTGTATAGCAATACAGAGCTTTTAGGTGCAGCATCAGGTATCAACAGCAACGTGGCAAATGCAGGCATTAATAGATCTAGGGTAAATTTTAAAGTGGGCAAAAGCTTTTTTGAAGATAAAATTGTAGTGACATTTGGTGGCGACTTAGATTTTAACTTAAGCAACTCTTCAAGTGTTAAAAACGGAAACTTACAATGGCTCCCCGATTTAAACATAGAATTTATACTTACACAGGATCGCAAATTAAGGGCCATTTTATTCAACAAAAACAGCCTTGATATAAGTGGGTCCAGCTTTGGAAGACGCAACCGTTTTGGTGCTAGTATTTCTTATAGAAGAGATTTTGAAAGGCTCTTTTAAAGCAATTACAACAGGGGTTGTGGAACTTTAATGCAACCATGCAGCCTGTATACTAAAAAATAACGTACAACAACACCACCTCTTATCTGATCAATCTTTATTGGAGCGTCAATCGTTTTAAAATAAGTCCCATACGAAACAGCAACATCAAAAGGCACATTGGAGGGCACTATACAATACGCATCTGCACCCATTGTTAATGTAGGCCGCTCTTTATTTAACCAAGCAAACTTATGAATGTCTTGCAGTGGCCCAAGGCCAATTAGAGCTAGTCCGGTAGTTCGCGCCGTATAAAATTCGAGGTGTCCTGCCGGAAACCATTTGCCCACAATAATAGAAGGCGCCTCAGACATGGTATGATTGGCCTGATCCTTTTTGGCCAATGAATTAAATGCAACACTAAAATTTTCCCATCCAGATAAATCAAGTGTAGGACAGTACTCGCCTAAATTATTTGATTGTTGACTACCAAAATTACCCGGATATTTTTGAACAATGATTACGAGTGCTAGTAGAATTGAAAACACCAAAGCCACCGAAGTTCTAAGTAAATAAATGGGCCAACTCACCTTTTTTTGATCGATATAAATAGCTGCAAGTATTATTAATGGAATAAATGCAGGGCCAGACCAGTGCGGAAGCGTAGGATTAAAAACTGCTACCATCCAAAATATCAATATGAGCGGTATGCTCATCCACAATAACCAGCGGCCAATATTTTTTTGCTGAAAAGAAATTTTCCTACATGAAAATAAAGCTGCAGCCATCAAAAAATACACGACAGGATTTTGATACAAAACCTCTCCTACTATTTCTGTTGTAAAACTTGTAATGTCAATACCAGTATGTGTTACACGCTCCGAATGAAAACGATAGGTGATAAAATCATAGATAACATTCCAGTATACAATGGGTAGAGTACAAAGTAGCGTAACACAAACTGCTATAATAAAATGCCACGTAAATATTTTCTTGTAATTTGTAAATAATAAATAAGCGCCAAAGCCTGCCCATAAAAATAAGCCGTGCACTTTTGAAAGTGTGGCAAGTCCAATCAGTAAACCCAGCAGCATCCAATACCCTATTTGCTTTTCTTTATTTGTAAATAGTACTAGTGACATTACATACAATGACGCTGTCCAAAATATGAGCTGTGCACTATCCGGTAAAATAAAAAAACCTGCAATAAACCCAGTGTATACGCCTGCTTGATACAAAAGCGCTGCATACCATCCCGCTCTTTCAGTAGATAGATGAGCCGTTGTTTTAAATACAAAATAACAACCAATACTAGCCGATACAATGGCACCGAGGCGCATACTTAGTTCCGATACCCAGTGCATATTTAAAGTAAATACACGGATTAAAAAACCTACAAGTGGTGGATGATCAAAATGATTGAAATCAAGTTGTAATGCATAGGTCCAGTAATAGACTTCGTCGTTACCAAGTTCCAAAAAAGGAGCAGCGACCATTTTGATGCATGCAGCAAACAAAATGAGCCCGAATACTTTTTGGGAATAGGACTTAAACATATGGATTAAAAATTAAGCGCCCTTTTTTACAAACCACTCTACCGCTAATTGATAGCCCTCTAAACCAAGTCCAATAATAGAACCGGTTGCCTTTGCAGATACGTGTGAGATTTTTCTGAAATCTTCTCTTGCATGTACATTACTAATATGCACTTCAATGACAGGTGTTGTAATGGCTGCTACGGTATCGCCTATCGCAACAGATGTGTGGGTATAACCCCCTGGATTAAATATAATGCCACTAGCCGAAAAGCCAACGCGTTGTAATTCATTGATAAGTTCGCCCTCTACATTGGATTGAAAATATTCGAACTCAATGTTTGGATACTTTGCTACCAAAGCATTAAAGCAATCATCAAAACTTGCAGTGCCATACACGTCAGGTTCTCTTTTGCCCAACAAATTTAAATTGGGTCCATTGATGATGGCTATTTTCATAACTAGGCCTTGGCTTTAATTAAATCAATAAAATTATCAAACAAATAACGGCTATCATGCGGACCTGGCGTGCTTTCTGGATGGTATTGCACACTAAATGCAGGCTTGTTTTTTAAACGAATACCTTCTATAGAATCATCGTTTAAATTGACGTGCGTTACTTCTACGTTTGGATGATTTTTTACGGCTTCAGGATCAACACCAAATCCATGATTTTGCGTTGTGATTTCACACTGACCCGTAATAATATTTTTTACAGGGTGGTTGAGTCCTCTATGTCCATGGTGCATTTTAAATGTTGGAATATCATTTGCTAGCGCGAGTAGTTGATGTCCTAAACAAATACCAAATACTGGCTTTTGTTCTTCTAAAACTTCTTTAACGGTTGCAATTGCATAACCCATAGAAGCAGGATCGCCAGGACCATTAGAAATAAAATATCCTGAAGGATTGAATTCTTTTAAACGGCTTAATGGAGTTTTTGCAGGATGCACTCTAATATGTGCACCTCTATCCACTAAGCATTGTAAAATATGTTGTTTAACCCCAAAATCTAAAACCGCAACTTTGATTGCAGAACTAGCATCACCCATTTCATATTCTGAAGTAGTGCTTACTGTACTTGCAAGTTCTAGTCCATCCATGCTAGGCACGGCTGCTAATTTTTGTTGTAAAGATGCAATATCTAAATCGTCTGAAGAAATAATACAGTTCATGGCACCCTTTTCTCTGATATGCGCAACAAGTGCACGCGTATCCAAATTATCAATAGCCACTAAATTGTTGTTAACCAGGTAGGTATTTAAATCACCATCTCCAAGTAGTCTCGAAAACTGCTCTTCTAAATTACGCGCAATTAAACCTCTAATTTTTACCGTGCTGCTTTCTACGTCTGTATCTTTTACACCATAGTTACCTATGTGTACATTGTTCATGATAAGCACTTGACCAGTGTAACTTGGATCCGTAAAAACTTCTTGATAACCCGTCATACCGGTATTAAAACAAATTTCTCCGGTAGTGGTACCTATTTTACCAAAAGCATGACCATGAAAT
>JACCDS010240391.1_pt1 | contig 24722 bp, 21 predicted proteins | sample 7446441 | NCBI WGS metagenome assembly JACCDS01 (sample SAMN15323445, study PRJNA562643) | freshwater metagenome | isolation source: river surface water | place: USA:Blue River Watershed | collected 2017-08-17 | reverse complement strand
TATTTACTGCCTAATCAGATGTATGATCGCATCTCTTACTTGTATGCCCACGTGGATAATATTCACCAAGCAACTATTTCGATGCACAATCACAATGATTTAGGATTAGCTACTGCTAATACCATTGCTGGTATTCAAGCAGGTGCACGTCAAGTCGAGGTAACAATTAATGGGATTGGAGAGCGTGCTGGAAATACGTCCTTAGAAGAGGTAGCCATGATTTTAAATGTGCACAAAGACTTGGGATATACCACGGGAATTAATCCTAAATATTTATACCCAACAAGCTGTTTGGTTTCGAACTTAATGGGAATGCCAGTTCAAGCTAATAAAGCGGTTGTTGGCGCTAATGCCTTTGCACACTCTTCAGGTATTCATCAAGATGGATTTTTGAAGCATGCGCAGAACTATGAAATTATGAACCCAGAGGATGTAGGTGTTCCTTCATCCGCCATCTTATTGACATCGCGTTCAGGCCGTGCGGCATTACGTCACCGCCTAAGCCTATTAGGGTTTGATTTTGAGAAACCTGAATTAGATAAGATTTATACCCGATTCCTTTTAATGGCAGACGCCCGTAAAATGATTCACGACGAAGATTTAAAAGAGCTAGTGGGCTAATATTTACGAATTAAAGGGGCATAAAAATGTCCCTTTTTTATTTTACACTGCTGGCCAATTTGATTTGGTTCGATTCCAGAATTTGTAGAATTCGCAAATTGATTTCCTGTTTAACACGTTGATATGTAGCAAGGTCTTTTGTTTGTACATAAAAGATGACGCTGAGATCGAGCGAGTATAATCCAAATCCTTCGAAAACAACTTTAGGTGCTTTCTTTTTACACAAGGAATCTTCAAGTATCGTATTTTCAATGGCTGTAATGGCTGATTCAATTTGATTTGTTTGCGTTTGTAAATCGCAAGTCAAATTGAATTTTGCACGACGGAACTCTCGGTCTGTTAAGTTCTCTAATGATTGTGAGGTAAGTAAACGGTTAGGGATCACAATTAAATTTCCATCTACTCCACGCAAGCGCGTACTTCGAAATCCAATTTTTTCGATGTCGCCTGATATGGTTCCAACTTGAATGGTATCGCCAACGACGAAGGGGAGGTCCAGGAAAATAGTGAATGACGCAAATAAATTTTCGAGGGTCTCACGTGCCGCCAAAGCAAGGGCTAAGCCCCCTAATCCTAAACCTGTAATGAGGGCAACAACATCTACTTCGAAAATTCTCCCAAGAATAACAAAGCTTGCCCCCGTGATAATAAAGACAAGTGAAAGGTCGTTTAGAAAAGGAATGAATTGTTGTTTTGCTTTCTCACCTACCCCTTTCCATTTTTCTTGAGCAACCAAAATCCCTACGTTCATTAAGCGAATGATAACCCAAGTTACAGATAGGATAATCGTGGTTTCAAAGGCTTTTTGGATAATGAACAGTAGTCCAAAGTTTTCGATAGATGCAATATGCCAAGATTGTGGGACATGTATATTTTGAGCTGCGAGGTATAAGAATATCCAGAAAAGTAACAACTCAAACGGCTTGCGCAATATTAGAACGCAATCTTGAATGGAAACCGATTCGACATGAACAAAGCGGTACACAATTTTCGAAAATGAATTAGAAAAAAAACGGCGGAAGAGAATGCCTAGAAATAAAACACCAAAAAATGCGAGTATATCGAATGCGGAATTTTCGAGCCAAACCCATTCATGTAATCTTTCCATAGATCTGCAATCAAAATATGATTTCAAATATAGCTAATATCTTATTCGATTATGAAAAAAATTACGACCTTTGCAGACTTGAATTATATAATAGAGCCGATTTTTAACCGCATGATTTACAATCAATTGAATAATACCCATATTACTAAAAAGGCTCTTCGAGTATTTTTTTGTACCGCGATTTGTCTTTCATTTGGCATTTTTCATATTGCAAACGCGCAAACGATCGTTAACTCCCCACTTTCTTACATCGGAATGGGAGAGATGTATCCAGCAGAAACTGCATCAAATTCCATGATGGGGGGAATTGGAATTTCGAATTCCAATGGAATTTACTCCAATCAAATGAATCCAGCTTTGTTAGCTAGAAACCGCTATACCGTATTAGAGGCAGGATTAAATGCAGAACTGAAAAATATGCAAGATTATCGCCAGCGTCAGCAAATTTTAGGAGGTAACTATCAGTCATTTAATTTAACACTACCGATGTCGAGCCGCTGGACTATGTCCGTAGGAATTCGTCCACATTCGAATGTTAATTACGAAACTAAATCCTATCGTCGATTAAATGTTTTGGGTGTTGACAGTTTGATTTATGGTTATAAAGGAACTGGGGGCGTTAGTAAATTGTCCATGAGCCACGGTGTTCGTCTAGGAAAAGAGATTTACATTGGATTGGAATCAGCTTATTTGTTTGGTACGGTATCTCGTGAGGTGTCTACCCAAAACTTGTCGGATGGACAATATTATAAGATCCAACTAGAAAACGCGACTCGCTATTCAGACTTTACATTTAAGGCAGGTTTAGCCTATCGCCACTTGATTAAGAATGATATATTCTTGAACGTGGGTGCTACTTTTGATCTAAGTAAACAAATTGGGGCTACGAATTTACGTCGTTTTGCTACGCTAGATTTGACTGGCCTGAATGTGATTAATGCAGATACATTAGATAAGGAAAGTAAATTTGATCAAAAAATTCCAGTATCTCAGCGCTTTGGTATTAGTCTTGAACGTGCCGCTCGTTGGATGGTTGGCGTTGATTATTCAAGCACCAGTTGGACTTCAATTGATAATAATTTAGGTCGTTCGGCAAAATTGCCAACTACCTCAACCATTGCTTTTGGGGCTGAATATACACCTGATTTTGAATCTATTTCGAGTTTTTTCAAACGTACTACTTATCGGGTAGGTTATAGTTACGCTACAACTCCTTATGATTTTGCTGGTAATGGCCGTTTTGCAAAAGACCAATTTGTCAGTGGTGGATTTGCTTTCCCATTACGTAATTTCTTGAATTACATTAACGTCTCGTATCAATTCGGACGTAGAGGGTTGTTGGCCGACAATGCCTTAGAAGAGCAATACCAACGTGTTGTGATTGGCTTAACCTTAGGTGACGCCTGGTTCCAGAAGGTCAAATTAAACTAATATCTTTTCCATGCACCAGCTGCGAATCGTTTTTTTGTTCGGTTGGGTCGTTTGCTTACTCGCATGTAGTGAAGCAAAAAAAGCAGAGAATTTAGTCTATAAAGGTCCAAAATCCGAACTCTCAGGAATAGATATGATCTATTCGGATTCAGCACGTGCTATTGTTCGAATGGTTACGGAAAGTCAAATTACGAGTCCCGTTGAGGATCGAATTTATCCCAAAGAAATGAAACTTTGGTTTTATGATAAATTGGGAAACGTCACCTCTATCATTCGAGGAGATTCAGCACATTATTTTCGCCAAACTAATTCCTATAAATTGATGGGGCACGTGGTGATCAATAACCAGTTAAAAGGGGAATTGATTAACACAGATGAATTTACCTGGTTGCCTGGCGAGAAACGAATTTTTACCGAAAGGCCTGTTTCTATAAAGACACGAACAGATATTATTCATGGAATTGGCTTAGACGCTGCCCAAGATTTTTCAACCTATTCATTACGTCATGTGACTAATTCAGTCTTGACTGTGGATGAATTGCCAGCTAATTAATTCAAATCTTTTAGGACAATTCGTGTTGAGTCAAACGAAAACGTTTGCTCGTTTTTTCCCCATTCATGTCGCATGAATGTGATGATTTCCGCTATATCAATAGCCTGTAATTTAGGATTCGCGGGCATGTATCCCGTTTCTGATTTACGACCTTGCTTGATTAATTTGGCTAATTGTGGGGCAGTCAGTTGACTATTATTGATTGCGGGGTATAAATTTCGTAATCCCTGACCATTGGATTGATGGCAATTGGCACAATTGTTTTCGTATTGAATTCGACCTTCAATGACATATTGCTCATGAAGAATTTCTTCTTTTGACTGGCAAGACAATATAATAAATATAAGAGCGGCAAGTAAGAGTAGTTTCATGTTAATTTGATTTGAGTAAGATTTCTAAATCTTCAATCAGGTGATTGACTTCCTCTTCTTTTGTTCCATCGTAGATACCTCGAACGTGCCGTTGTTTGTCTACTAAAATAAATGCTCCACTGTGCACGAATCCGCCAACCTCATTTTTGTCTTCTTGGGTAGTTACCATATAGCTTTTTTCACCTAACGTGTAAATCGCTTTTTTGTCACCTGTGATCATGTTCCACCGTGGAGCCTTTACTTGCAGACGATTCGCATATTGTTTCAACACATGCGGTTTGTCAAAATCGGGATCGATACTATGAGAAAGGATTCGAATCTGATCATTGTTCGCATAGCGCTCATAAATGCGCAATAATTGCGTTTTCATCTTTGGGCAAATCGTCGGACAAGACGTGAAAAAGAAATCGGCAATGTAGATTTTTTCTGCCATGTCTTTTTCACTTACCCAAACAGAATCCTGATTCAGGAACTTAAAGGGGGGGATTTGATGGTATAGTGTATCTGTTTTTCCGCCAACAACCTGTGTCGTGTGCTTCCCTAAATAAGGTAGCTTTTTATCTTGTGAACAACTAAGCGCAAGTATGGCAATACTAGCGAGAAAGATATGTTTGAGCGGCATGAAGACTAGAGTCTGTAGTAGATTTTAAATTACTTAAGGCGTTGTATTGTGATTTAAGGTAAGAAACCTTTTGGCCTACCTCTAATTTAGAAAGGCTATCTATCGAAAAATGGTGCATCCAATCCATCATAGATTGATCGGCTTTATCCAGAGCATACATTATTTTCTTTACATGGACAGAGTCTTTACCATGAGAAAGGCTGTCTAAGGATGATTTTAATGAGATTAATTGTTCCGTTTGAGGCATCAATGTATCATGAAGGCTCATGACCTTTTCCTGTAATTCGGTACTTAATTTTTCCTCTGCTGAAGTACATGAAAAGCAGGATGCAAGTAGGAAGATGGCTAATAGATTTTTAGACATGGTTGGCCTGAATTAATTTTCGTACGTTTTCTTTAAGTTCTACATATCCTTGGCTTCCTCCGATCATTTTAGCGATTTCGTCGACGCGATCTTCTCCTGAGAGTTCGCGCAGACTTGAAACTGTTTTTTCACCTGCATGATCTTTGTAAACATACCAATGATGCGCACCTGCGGCAGCAATTTGTGGCAGATGGGTAATGGCTATAATTTGATGTGAATGACTCATTTGCGTTAGCATCTGACCTATTTTGATCGCAATTTCACCAGATACCCCTGTATCGATTTCATCCAAGATCAACGTAGGAAGAGCCCTTTTTTCAGCCAATAAATGTTTGATCGACAGCATGAGTCGGCTCATTTCCCCACCTGAAGCAATTTGCCTAAACGGTTTAGGGGCCAAGCCTTTATTGGCAGAAAACAGTAATTGAATTTTGTCGACTCCGGACAGTTGCAATTCTTGTTCACGTATTTCCCATTCCAATGTCGCATTTGGAATCCCGAGTGCCTTCAGCGATTCTTGTAATTTCAGCGAGATAGGTTGGCAAACTTGGCTGCGACTCACCTGTAGTTTTGCAGCTTGAGCCTCTGCCTGTATTAAATTGGCAGCTACTTCTGTTTCAGCTTTTGCTAGTGCCTCGTCAACATTGGTATGGCCTAATATTTGATTATCAATGTCGTTCCGTAATTGAATCAAGTCACTTATTTCGCGTACTTGATATTTTTGTAGCAGGCGATTGAGTAAATCAAGTCGTTGTTGAGATTGTATTAATTCATTCGGATCAGACTGAAAATTTTCAGTCTCCCGCTCGATTTCATTTGCTAAATCTTTTGTCTCAAGCCAAATCGATTCGAGCCTATCTTTCCAGCTGGCATAATCCTCACCAAACTTGCTCAACGCATTTACCTGTTGCAACGCGGCACGCATTTGCTCTACGGTAGAAATATCCGCAGCGCTCATCAAGTTCGCAAGTTGTGCCAATCGCTCATGAATTTGTTCTGCGTTTTGACCTTTTTCTACCTGCGAACGAAGTGTTTCGTATTCGTTTGCTTCAAGTTTGGCGTCACTTAATTCTTGGAATTGGAATTGTAAAAAATCAAGTCCTTGTGTACCTTCTGCTGCTTTCTTTTGCAGTGAATGGAGGTTTTTAAGGGACTGAGCATAGTTGCGGTAGGCACTTTGGTAGGCCAATTTTATTTCTTGGTTTTGGGCGAAACTATCGACTAATTCTAAGGTAAAATCTGCGTTTGCCAGCCACCATGTGTCTTGTTGGGAATGTATATCCACTAATTCCTGTCCAATTTTCTTTAAGGAATCTAAATTGACAGGACTATCATTTACGAAGGTCCGTGATTTCCCTTGCGGATTAATTTCGCGACGGATGATGCATGGTTCTTCGAAATCCAATCCTTCTTCTTCGAAAATTTGTTGGATATGTGGATAGGGTGCCACCGAAAATGTTCCTTCGATGATGCATTTTTTTTCGGGGTCGAATAAGGATTTTCCATCGGATCGGGCCCCCATCAATAGGGAAATGGCGCCGAGTAAAATTGATTTTCCAGCTCCTGTTTCTCCTGTAATCACACTTAAGCCATTCGATAGGCTCAAATCAATTGAGTCTATGAGGGCATAGTTCTGAATGTGCAGGTGTTTAATCATGAAATGGTATCCGAATTCGAATTTACACAAAAATAATCTGTTCGATTTTTTATTTCCAAGGTTAAAAGGTTTTTGATGAATTTTATCAATAATTTGTACCTTTGGAAAAATTTTTCGCCTACGTTTATTTAACCCCTACGAAATGAGTGTTTTAGTTAACAAGAATTCGAAAATTATTGTTCAAGGATTTACCGGAACGGAAGGTACCTTTCATGCTGAGCAAATGATTGCATATGGTACGCAAGTTGTGGGTGGGGTTACCCCAGGAAAAGGTGGTGGTACACACTTAGATAAGCCTATTTTCAATACAGTTGCTGATGCAGTTGCGAAAACAGGTGCTGATACATCAATCATTTTTGTTCCGCCAGCATTTGCTGCGGATGCAATTATGGAAGCTGCTGATGCAGGTATCAAAGTTATTATTTGTATAACTGAAGGAATTCCAACGAAGGATATGATCGTTGCGAAGGAATATATTCAAAATTATGATTGCCGTTTAATTGGGCCAAATTGCCCTGGTGTCATGACTGCTGAAGAGTGTAAAGTAGGTATTATGCCAGGCTTTATTTTCCAAAAAGGTCGTGTTGGTATCGTTTCTAAATCTGGAACGTTAACTTACGAAGCGGTTGATCAATTAACAAAAGCAGGTTTAGGTCAAACGACAGCGATCGGTATCGGTGGTGATCCTATCATTGGAACAACTACGAAAGAAGCGGTTGAGCTATTAATGAATGACCCTGAAACAGAAGGTATCGTAATGATTGGTGAGATTGGTGGAGGCATGGAAGCTGAAGCAGCTCGTTGGATCAAAGCTGATGGAAACCGTAAGCCGGTTGTTGGTTTTATCGCAGGACAAACAGCGCCAAAAGGTCGTCGTATGGGTCACGCTGGTGCGATTATTGGTGGAGCTGATGATACGGCAGAAGCTAAAATGAAGATCATGAAGGAATGTGGTATTCACGTAGTTTATTCTCCAGCTGATATTGGTGAAACTATGATTAAGGCTTTAGCCGGAAAATAATAAATTCAAAAGGATGCTTCCTTTAACTCAAAAATCTGCTCATCTGAACCTTTGTGGCCAGGTAAGCAGATTTTTTTTATGTGTATTTTTCTGCACGTTGACCACGCTCGCGATTGGGCAATGGAAGCAAATTCATTCGTTCGAAAAAGAATGGATGGTGTATCAGCCTGCTGTGAAGGGCTTTTTGCCTTATATTTCAACGAAACATTTTGGTTATAAATCAAAATCAATTGCCTTAAATCCGGCTGATTATCCGGAAGGATATTTGCGAGTTAAATCGGAATCGGATTACCATTTATTTATTCAGGGAACATTTCAAAGGTTTTTGCCGAAAGGAGTAGAGGTCCGTCTGACACTCGATAGTCTACAAAAAAAGTATCCAGGTGAGCAGCAGCTTGTGCTTACGATTTATAATAATGATTTGAAGGGCTTACCCAAGGAGTTAAGTATTGAACGTAAAATTGAAGTTAATTCGGTCGCGATGGCCGATTTTTTGTCTATTAAACGTCGGGATTCATTTCTTTTTTATCAATTTTTTGGATTCTCGTTTGTGATACTTTTGCTTTTTATTGGCACTTTATTTGCTTCTTTTCCACGTTATTTTCAAACCTATTTTCGCTTTTCAGATTGGATTCATTGGGAGGTGAAGGAGGATGCGGTATTGAAAAGTCCCTTTGCCTTTCCGAATTTGTGGGTAATTTTTACGCTAAGCTTATTAACCGCATTTATTTCTTTTTATAATCGCATTTCACATCAAGCTGGTGATACCTTGTATGAGTCATGGGAGAATTTCCAAACGATAGGATCATCATTTCTGTTTTTAGTAACGAAAGTATTTGTGGGCTTTGTCCTGTTTATTTCCCGGTACTTCATGTTCAAATTGTTTACGAATTTGTTTCGCTTATCACAAGTGGCTGAAGCACATTATTTCAAATCGTTACAAACGAATTTTCAATTTTTTACCGTATTGTTTGTTTGTATTAGTTTGTATTCATTGTACCAAGGGCCCTTGGTTCCAATCAACCTAAGTTATATTTCGTATTTGATTACGGGATACTTTGTAGTTCGATCTGTTTTTTTGTTTCAAGTACTTCGTCGTTCCTTTCCGGTAAACCAAATGTCATTGTTGGCGTACTTAGTTTTGATGGAAGGGCAGGTGTTGGTCTTTGGTTTGCGTGAATTGATTTTCCCAGAATACATGTAAGGGAGGTTAATTTTTTGATTAAAAAAAACGTATATTTGCGGGTATTTTGAGAAATAGTTGTCTCAAGCGCGTAAATTGAATATTGTTCTTATGAGTGAAATTGCAAATGGGGTCCAGCAGGATGCCAGTCGGTTAAAAAAAGTTAAAAGTATCTTGGTTACTCAAGCTGCTCCTACAGATGGTAAATCCCCATATTTTGATATTGAACGTAAATACAACGTTAAGGTGGATTTCCGACCTTTCATTGAGGTTCAAGGTATTGCTTATAAGGAATTTCGTAAGCAAAAGATTGATATTTTGACGCATACGGCTATCATTTTTACAAGCCGTAATGCGATCGATCATTTTTTTCGTATTTGTAAGGAGGCTAAGATTGAAGTTCCGGCTGATATGAAATATTTCTGTATTACGGAGCAAACGGCTAATTATTTACAAAAGTATATTGTGATTCGTAAGCGTAAGGTATTTACAGGTACGCGTACAGCATTGGATTTATTGGAAATTATCAAGAAGCACAAGACAGAGAAGTTCTTGTTCCCTTGTTCGAATAAGCGCCAAAAAGATTTACCAGATTACATGGGTACGAACGATTTCCAGTTGACAGAAGCTGTCATGTATGAAACTGTTTCTGCTGATTTGTCTGATTTGGAAAATGTGTTTTATGATATTATTGCTTTTTACAGTCCATCGGGAATTACTTCCTTGTTTTTGAACTTCCCAGACTTTAAGCAAAACAATACACGGATCGCTGCATTTGGTCCAACAACAGCACAAGCCGTTACGGATGCAGGTTTGATCATTGATATACAGGCTCCTATGCCTAATGCGCCTTCGATGACCGGCGCACTTGAATATTATATCAAACAAGTGAATAAATAAATCAGTTTAGCTCCCATCGGGAGCTTTTTTTTTCCTTAGCTTTGTCAAACCTCAAAGGATTGACAAAGCTGGCGGGGAATCAGTTTGCTTGTTTTTTCAATTAATCGTTATTTTTAAGGATTGATATTGTTTGATGGGTCATTTATCTCGCATCTTCTTGTGGATTAGTTTCTTGGCAAGCGCCCTGCCTGTCAGTTATTTACATGGCCAATTGGGGCCTGGGTTGAGCATGTTTACCCAAAATCGCATTTATTTAAATCCGGCATATTCGGGGATGGGTGATCGTGCGTATGTTCAATTACATATTCGGAATCAGTGGATGGGTTATCAGACGAGTCAAGATGGAGCGGGCAGTTTGGGTACACGCTTGTTAAGTGCGTCCGTGCCACTGGGGACATCCGGATTGGGAATAGGGTTAAATTATTTGTCTGATTTGACGCCTTCGGGAGTGGGGATGCAAGGCGTAAATGGCCAGCTAGCTTATCAATTGTCCCTTGGCGAGTCTCATATTTCTGTTGGCGCTGGCCTTGGACTTCAAACAAAATCTTTTGATGGAACAGCTTTCCGGGTTCGTGACTCCGGGGATCCCATCGTTGATGAATTTTCTGGTAAGCAGGTTAGTGCTGCAAAAACTTCTATGAATGCGGGTGTTTTATTTGTTCGCAAGCAATTACATGTGGGTATTTATGCGACACAATTAAATCAAGCTCAAGTTATTGGACTTCATGCAGAACATTCGTTGGCACTTGCGGCTGGCCTAGCAATCAATCCATTTGTTCGAGTTCAGTCTTTCTCTGATGCTTTGATGGTAGAACCAGGAATGCGTATCGTTTATCAAAATGCCATTTGGTTAGGAGGTAGTTTTCGGTCAAATGATGCGGTCGTGGGTATGATTGGAGCTTCGATTTGGAAGAATAGAATAGAAGCGGGTTACTCGATTGATTATACAACTGTGAATTTGCCGGTGAAGGCATTATTAACGCACGAATTATTTTGTCGATTTAATCTTCCTAGTTTCAGTTTCAAGTCGACCAACTCCCCAATCAAAACGCCTCGTTTCCGATTAAACTAAGCACTTTTGACCGTTTAAAAAAAACAGCGATTGTGTATTTATTATCAGAAATATCCCTTAATTTTGAGGAATTTGAATTAATTATGTAGGCCGTCATGGTCGGATGCAATAATTGTTAGTTCGAATCGTTTTGTACAAAGATCTATTAATTCGTGTATATGAATTTGAAATTAGTTGGTAAGCAACTCGCCTTAAGTTTATCTGTGATAGCGTTGTCTATGGCACTTTATAGTTGCCCGGGCTCTAAAAATTCCAAATCTTCTGGTGGTAAAACCTTAAGCAGCTCCAAAGGAGGCGCTTCAAAAGGTAAGGGTTTGCTTAGTTTTGGCAAGCAATCAAAAGAGGCACCAGGTGTAGAAAACGGTGAAATCGTAGCTGCGGCACGTAAAGGCTGGAGTCAGCCGACACCTTATGGTATGGTTTTAGTTCCATCAGGAAGTTTCATGATGGGGCAAGCTGATGAGGATGCATCGCGCTCAGGAATTAGCTTTAACAAGCGTGTGACTGTGGCTGCCTTTTACATGGATGATACCGAAATTACGAATCACGAATATCGTCAGTTTACGAGTGCCTTATTAAAGGATTCTGTTTCCGTATTAGGAGAGGATAAAATATTTACAGAATTCTATCCGGATACAACAGTTTGGAATAGTGATTTCACTTATCACAATGGTGATCCCATGACTGAATATTACTTCTCGAGTCCTGCGTTTGATTTGTATCCTGTCGTAGGTGTTAGCTGGGATGCTGCTAAATATTTCTGTTTATGGCGTTCGAAAATGATGAACGATTACCGTAAAAAGCAAGGTTTGTACATTTTGCCTCGCTTTGAATTGCCTTCTGAATCTGAGTGGGAATGGGCTGCACGTGGTGGTCGCGCGTCAACTAAATATCCTTGGGGAAATCCATACGTAGCGAATTCGGTTGGATGTTTGCAAGCTAACTTTAAGCCACATCGTGGAAATTATGATGCAGATGGCTATTCGTATACTTCTCCTGCAAATGCATTTGAGCCGAATGATTACGGCTTATATAACATGGCAGGAAATGTGGCTGAGTGGTGTGAAGATGCATATGCCGACAATGCTTCAGCGGTAACTTGGGATTTGAATACGGTTAATAAAGATGCTGATGAGCCTCGTAAAGTTATTCGTGGGGGATCTTGGAAGGATATTGCCTATTATTTAGAGACAGGTACACGTGCCTATGAATTACAGAATAAAAAACGTTCCTATATAGGGTTCCGTTCGATGATGCGTTACCTAGGACGTCCAGCAGTTAAATAACATTCATTTTACAACATATTAAATCGATTAAGTCAAATGGGATTAGAAAAATCAATCAACGTCGTAGCTAGTTTTGGTGCTGCAGTTGTTATTATCGGAGCATTATTTAAAATCGTTCACTGGACAGGTGCAAACGAAATGTTAATGGTGGGGATGTTCACTGAAGCAGCCATCTTTATTTTGTTTGGTGTATTATACTTGAAAGCAAAGCCAGAAAAAGAATATAACTGGGAAAATGTATACCCAGAATTAGTTGGAGATAAACCTGCCGCTCCGCGTTCATCCGCTTCAGGATTGGCAGATTTGGCGAACCAACCAGGCTTAGGTGCTGATGTAGTAGCTAATTTGACAAAAAGCTTACAAGGTTTGACGGCAACGGCAAATAGCTTGCAAGAAATTTCAAAGGCAACGGGTGCAACTCAAGATTTTGTTCAGTCACTAACTACTTCTTCACAATCTTTAGGCGCCTTGAATAAGACGGTTGCAGATGCGACTACTTCATTAGGTTCTATTTCGATTTCTTCGACTGAAGCTGCAAAATATGCACAACAATATGCGAAGGCTGGAGATCAGTTAGCGGCATTAAACGCTGTTTACGAAACAGAGATTCAAGAATCATCGAAGCATTTAAAAGCAATCAACGGATATTATTCTAATGTGACGGCGACTACGGAGCAACTTGCTGCTTCGTCAAAAGACGCTGCTTTGTTCCAAGCAGAATTAGCAAAATTAAACGCTAACATTCAAGCTTTGAATCAAGTGTACGGAAGTATGTTAACTGCAATGAAAGGGTAATCACGTTTTTGTCACGTATAAGATACTATGGCTAGTTTAAAAGAAACACCCCGGCAGAAAATGATCGGGATGATGTATTTGGTGTTAACCGCTCTTCTTGCACTGCAAGTGAGTGATGCACTTTTGCAGAAATTTACGATTCTGAATTCAAGTTTAGAGGTTGCCAACCAATCAGCAGCATCTAAGAATAAAGGAATGGTTCAAGGAATTGAAGAACGTATTAAGGATTTGCCTAATCCTGCTGCATATGCGGATGTATTGAAAAGGGCAAATGAAGTTAAGAAAGAAGCAGATGCTTTAGTAAGTCATTTGGAATCTTTAAAGTCGCGGGTTTTAGAGACTGGTGGTGGGATTGATCCAGAAACTGGGAATATCAAAAATCCAAAAGAAGAAGAAAAGGTATTTGGTTTGATGGTTGGCGCCAATAAATCAGGTGAAGCTTATAAGTTAATTGGTCTTTTTGATGCCTATGTGAAAAAATTGGAAGGTCTAGCCGATCCTGGAACTAAATTTCCAAGTTTGGCGGCAGATGGTAAATCAGATCCAATTGCGAGTAAGGATCCGAATCAGGCCAACAAAGACTTTGCAGAATTGAATTTTGCTCAAACTCCTGTTCCGGCGGCGATGGCGACTATTAGTCAGAAGCAAGCAGAGGTTAGACGTTATGAAAGTGATGTTTTAGCGCAATTGGCTCAAAAAGTAGGAGCGAAGGAAATTAAGTTTGACAAAGTATTTGCGCAGGTATCTGCGAATGCAAATACGGTTGTAGCTGGTATGGATTACCAAGCAGAGGTTTTCATTGCTGCCACATCGAGTGGATTTACGCCTCGCATGAGCTTTAATGGCGCCTCAATTCCGGTTGTTGATGGCCGTGGTCAAATCAAATTTAAGACTTCAGGTGGTGGATATGATGCAAATGGGATGTCAAAAAAGACATACACAGCGTCAGTTTCATACATGAGCCCAGCCGGACCAAAAACGGAAACGATTCAAAAAGAATACTTCGTTTTGAAGCCAACGTACAATATCGAAACGGCAACTTTACCAGCACTTTATTTAGGATGTGCCAATCGCCTAAGTGTGGCTAGTCCAGGTTTAGGAGCGTTATGGAATCCATCTTTTTCAGCTGATGGTGGTGAAGCAATCGCTGGTCAAACTCGTGGAAAAGTTACTATTGTGCCTAACGCGGCTTCGATTACATTGAATGTTGCTAATAGCGGTACTTTATTAGGTAAAGAAACCTTCCGTGTTCGTCGCGTACCAAGACCAGAAGTTAAGGTTTTTGGAAATGGTGGCGAATTAGATGAAAAGCGTGGAGCTAGTGCTTCGGGTTTACGTAGTATTGATGCTCGTGCTTTGGCAGATGAATCATTTAAGTCAACAAACCCAGAAGATGCAAATTTCCGTGTATCTGAATTATATGTTGCTTTAGCACGTGGACAACGGAAAATTGATGATGTGACTTTACCTGGTTCTGGATCCATTGCCAAATTAGCAGCTCAAGCGCAAGCTGGTGACCGTTACTACATTGAGATTAAAGGCGTGCAACGGAAAAACTTTAAAGGTGCCGTTGAGACGATTCCATATACCATGGCGAAAAATATTCCGTTGAATTAATACGAAATACATGAAATTAGTATCAAAACTAGTATTGTTTAGTGCATTTGTTGGCCTTGCTTTTCAGTCGCTTGCGCAAGAAAAGCCTGTACCTGGCAATCAAAATTCAGTTCGACCAATTGATGAATCAAGTATTCATTACAAGGCTCGCTTATGGCGTCGAATGGATTTGAATGAAAAAATAAACCAACCATTCTTTTCGGTTAACAACGAAATTTCAAAATTCATTTTGGATTGGGTTAAGGCTGGAGTTTTAACTCCATATGCTAATGACTCATTGTTGACAAAATTAACAGCTGACCAATTTCAAGAAAATTTGAAAATGGAAGAGCAGTCGGAAGAATCTGCTTTATCTGATGCTGAGAAAGCAGCAGGTTTTGGTGCTGAAGGTGCAACACCAAAAGCAACTGGGGCAGATGATGGCTGGGGCGGTGGCGCTAAGCCTGCCGCTGCACCTGCGAAAGATGCGTTTGATGCTAAGCCAGCAACTAGCGCTGTTTCTTATTATTTCCCTAAGGAATTATCTATCCTTGAAATACGTGAGGATGCTGTAATTGACCGTCGCAGATCACGTTTGTATTTTGATATTCAATCCATCACATTGATTATACCAGCATCTAAAACAAAGGCTGGATTTGATAAAGCAGTCGCTTCATTCCGTTACAAGGATTTGTATAAATTGTTCCGCAGCAATCCTAATTGCATTTGGTATAATTCGGAAAATGAGACGCAGCATAAAAATATGGCTGATGCATTCGACTTAAGAATGTTCCAGGCTCGTATTATCAAAAAAGGAAATGTGGAAAATAAGTTCTTAACCGATTTATACGGTGGAGAAAAAGAAGGTTTGATGATGTCCCAATTATTGGAATATAAACTGCTCGAAATGGAGCATGACCTTTGGGAAAACTAAGATAAAATTTGAATTGGGGAGCTTAATTAAGCTCCCTTTTTTTGTTCCATACTTTATTTTGGATTAAACCGATAAAAAATAAAACGTTTGGTTTGTGGTCTCGCCTGAATCTTAATTTTTTCCTAAAAATCGGGAGTTTTATCTTGAATTAATTCCATTTTTTGCTGAGTAAAATGTAAATTGCAGAGTAATTTGACTAAATTAATATATGTCGTATCAACGCAAAACCAAAATTGTTGCCACAGTAGGCCCAGCCTCTGAATCCAGAGAATCTTTAATTCAATTAGCAGAAGCAGGTGTAAATATCTTCCGTTTAAATTTTTCACATGGAACACATGAGGATCATTTAGAACGTTTAAAGACCATTCGCTCTATCAGTGAGGAGAAAGGTTTGAATTTGACAATTCTACAAGATTTACAAGGTCCCAAAATTCGTACGCAATTAGTTGAAAATAACGGTGTTCCTTTGGAAGCCGGCAAGCAATTAATTTTTGCGATGGATGAAAACCTATTGGGTACATCTGAGAAAGTAGGGACAACTTATACGTCTATGTATTTAGATGTGAACGTTGGAGAACGTATTTTAATGGATGATGGTAACCTAGAAGTAAAGGTTTTAGCGATCGATAAATTTAAAAAAGAAGTTCTTACTGAAGTTGTTTACGGTGGAATTTTAAAATCTAAAAAAGGAATTAATCTACCAGGTACGAAGGTGTCATTACCTTGCTTGACAGAAAAAGATACAGCGGATTTATATTTTGGTTTAGACCACGGTGTGGATTGGATCGCTTTATCTTTTGTACGTAAAGCATCAGATATCTGGGATATTAAAGATAAAATTAAAGCATACGGCAAAACAGCCAAGGTGATTGCTAAAATTGAAAAGCCAGAGGCAATCGATAACTTAGATGAAATCATTGAAGCGACTGATGCGATCATGGTTGCTCGTGGTGACCTAGGTGTTGAAATGGACGGAGCCGTTGTTCCATATCTTCAAAAGGTGATGGTGGAGAAGTGTACAGCTGCTGGGAAACCAGTCATTGTTGCTACTCAAATGTTGGAGTCAATGATTACCAACCCAGTTCCTACACGTGCTGAGACTTCTGACGTAGCAAATGCAGTATTACAAGGAGCTTCGGCAACGATGCTTTCAGGTGAATCTGCTTCGGGTGCTTACCCAATTAAAGCCGTTGAAACAATGGCGCATATTCATGAAGTTGTTGAACAACAACAAAATGCCATTGAAATCATTAAAGGCGACGAAGCTGCGATTTACTTTAAGAATCACGCATTAGCCAATACGCCCAATGTTACGTTAACCGATCGCCTAATCTCAGGTGCTTGTCGTTTAGCGCGTGACTCAAAAGCAAAAGCAATCCTTTGCATCACTAACTCAGGACAAACTGCATTTAAATTGTCGGCGCACCGTCCAAAGGCAGATTTGTTTGTGTTTACGTCCAACAAGCAATTGATGTCTACGATGGGTTTACTTTGGGGAGTGAAAGTATTTTATTATGATGCTAGCTCTGAAAGTGCTGAAAAGACAGTTTTAGGAATGGTAGAAAAATTGAAGCAAGAGCAGTTATTAACCGTAGGGGATGTTTTTGTAACAACGCTTTCTATTCCAGCTCATACAACTAAGAAAACGAATACGGTGCAATTAGGTATCGTTGAGTAATTCTTTTATGAAGAAAAAGAACCCACATATTTCAAACCCGCTAATCGGTCTATACTCTGTATGGACCGGTTTTTGGTTTATTGGGTGGTTCCTCGCGCTCTATCCTTTCATGGTTCTTTTGCTCCAACATAAGGATACGAAACGTTATGCGCATAAGTTGGTCCGACTTTGGTCGAGCCTATTCTTTGCCTTTGGTTTTGTTCGATTCGAGATTCAACGCGATCATCGTCTAGATCCCAAACAAGTGTATGTATTTTGTTCCAATCACTTTTCGTATTTGGACATACCTGCTTTCGTAAAGATCTTACCCAATTATTTCTCCTTTGTAGGAAAGGCTTCGATCAAGAAAGTGCCACTCTTTGGTTACTTATATAGTCGATTGAATATTTTAGTCGACCGTAAAGACCGAGCTTCCCGTACCGCGACGCTCTCCAAATCAATTCGTGCGCTTCAATCTAATCGCAGTATTATTATCTTTCCAGAAGGAGGGATCGTTTCGAACAACTTTCCATTTATGGCTAATCCATTGAAAGATGGTGCATTTGCGATGGCTATACAGCAACAGGTACCTGTTCTCCCCGTTTCCTTTTTGAATAATTTTCAAATGATGGACGACGATTATTTTGCCCTCAAACCGGGTAAAATAAAGGTGATCATTCATGCCCCGATTGAAACTAAAGGAATGACGCAGGAGGATATGCCTATGTTGCGCGAAAAGGTTTTTCAAACAATCCAACAGCCTATTTTGGATTATCACGGAGTAGATCTGCCTCAGTAGATGATTCGCTACCTATTTCTTTTATTGTTTATTTGGTCGTGTGGTTCAACTACGCAACAGGCCGACTACCTTCCGCGACCTAAAGGGTATAACCGAATTATATTACCTACTGCCTCTTTTGTGCAGGTAGAAAAAGGTCACCCTTATAGCTTTGAGATTTCGAAATATGCCCAGGTCATTCCAGATACGGCCAAGATTGGTAATAAGAAGCAAATTTGGAAGGCAGAGCCACATTGGATTTATATCTATTACCCACGCTGGGATGCCTTCATACAGATTACCTATAAAGCGCTCGGTGGCGATCGGAAAAAGATGAATGCCCTCATCAACGATTCTTATGCGCTCGCCTATAAACATCAAGGGAAAGCATCTGGAATTCAAGATTACGTGATGACGACGACTGATGGTCGCAAAGCAGGTTTAATCGAATTAAATGGGGAGGTTGCTACCTCGTTACAATTCTTTACAACAGACAGTTCTAAGCATTTTTTACGAGGCGCCATTTATGTCAAAACGGCAACTCAAAATGATTCATTAGCTCCGATCATCCATTTTTTGAAACAAGACGCTATTCACTTAGTGCAAACACTTCGCTGGCAAGATTAGCTTGCCCGACTGCTGATCTTTGTGTTTATTTGTAGCTGACATGGGAGAATCAAATTTGCTTTTTGAATCTGAAGAATCGACGGTATTCGTTGATGCACTTCTCCCATTACCCATCCCACGTTTTTTTACCTACCGAGTCCCTCGGCAATGGGCACAAGTTGTTGAATCAGGCCTTCGAATCGTAGTACCTTTTGGGAGTACTAAAGTCTTGACAGCGGTGATTGTCTCCGTTCATCATCAACCACCCAAGCAATACCAAGCCAAATATATTTTGGAGATTTTAGATGATGCACCGCTGGTGACATCCTCACAAATTGCCTTATTTCAGTGGGTAGCTAATTATTACATGTGCTATCCGGGTGAAGTATTTCAAATTGCGCTTCCTGCTGGTTTGAAAATTTCGAGTCAATCCAAAGTTCAAGTTCATCCTGAATTTGACCAACTAGGTGAGTTGACAGAAAAGGAGCGCCTGATTATCGAAGCTATTCAAGCTAAAGGAGCACTAACCTATGATGAGATCGCTCGTGTCGCTGATGTCAAAAGTCCATATCATCACATCAAAGCGTTAGTGGGCAAAGGTGCTGTTTTAATTTTTGATGAACTCAAAGATCGCTATACCCCGAAAGTTATTCGTAAGATTCGCCTTTGTAAAGCATGGGAGGATCAAGGCCAATTAACTGAATTAATAAAAAGTATTGAAGATAAGACGAAGCAAATAAGTGTGTTGCTTCATTATTTACGTTTTATTCCTGTATTGCGCGATCCTTCCAGCAATCAAAAGGGCTTAGAAAAGTCAAGTTTTTCACAAGCTGAATTATCGGAAAGTTCACTTCAGACTTTAATCAAAAACGGCGTTTTCGAGTCTTTTGAAGTGATTGTGTCGCGATTTGGATCGGATCAGGATGACTTTGTGCCATCAACTTTTGATTTGAATGAAGCGCAAACGAAGGCATATCAATCCATTTTAGATCAATTCCAGACAAAGGATACTGTCTTGTTGCATGGTATTACAGGAAGTGGGAAAACTGAAATTTACATTCGTTTGATTCAGGAGGCCTTGGCTAATGGAGATCAGGTCTTGTATTTACTTCCTGAAATTGCGTTAACTACGCAGATTGTCACGCGGTTAAAAAAGATTTTTGGTGAGCAGGTTGGTATATATCATTCTAAATTTTCAGACAATGAACGTGTGGAGGTTTGGAAGTCGATTGTAGAAGGCAAATATCCATTCGTGGTCGGCGTTCGTTCTTCGGTGTTTTTGCCTTTTTCACGCTTAGGTTTAATCATCATTGATGAGGAACATGAATCTTCATTTAAACAAACGGATCCCGCACCTCGCTATCACGCGCGAGACGTTGCTATGGTGCTGGCAAATCAGCAGGGTTCCAAAGTATTATTGGGTTCTGCTACTCCTTCCATCGAAACGTATTATCAAGCCAAACAAGGTAAATACGGCTTAGTGACTTTGTCCGAACGTTTTGGTAAGGCACAGTTGCCTGAATTGCGTTTGTTGGATACGAAGTATGCTACGCGCATGAAGCAGATGAAGGGTGGCTTTTCAGTCGATTTAATCGAGGTTTTGAAGACAAATTTTGAACGAGGAAAACAAAGTCTTTTATTCCAAAATAGGAGAGGATATTCGCCTTATATTCAATGTCAGGATTGTGATTGGATAGCGGAATGCAATCAATGTGATGTGAGTTTAACATATCATGCCAAAGACCAAGAATTGCGATGTCATTACTGTGGATATCGCGAAGGTTTGTTGACCCGTTGTGGCGCCTGCGGAAGTACACAATTGAAAACGATGGGCTATGGAACAGAGAAATTAGAGGAAGAATTACAGCTTTTAATTCCAGATGCACGTATCGGCCGGATGGACCTTGACACCACACGCTCGAAAACCGCATTTAATAGCCTTCTAAGCGAAATACAATCTGGAAACATTGATATATTAGTTGGCACGCAAATGGTTGCCAAAGGCTTAGATTTCGAGGGCTTATCCACCGTTGCCATTTTCGATGCGGATCGAATTATTAATTTCCCTGATTTTCGGGCACATGAACGGGCATTTCAGTTGATTACCCAGGTGGCCGGCCGTGCGGGAAGACGTGATGAGCAGGGGCAGGTTTACGTTCAAACGAATCAACCGAATCACCGTTTATTTGATTTTATTCAACGGGGTGATTATGCTGCTTTATATGCGGATGAGATTGTGGAACGAGAAGGATATCATTATCCTCCGTTTTCGCGTTTGATCAAATTGACACTTCGCCATATGGAGGCACAAGCGGTTGATCAAGCTGCGAGGCATTTAGGGATGATTTTAAAAGAGCGGTTTGGGCATGGAAGGGTACTCGGACCTGAAAAACCCCTCATTGAGCGTATTCGCAATCAATATGCTATGGAAATTTTGATTAAACTGGAGAAGGGTGTTTCCTTGGCCAAGTTTAAGGAAAGTTTGCGGGCATGTTTGGATGAATTGCCAACCAATAAATTATTCAAAGGGGTTCAGGTGATACCGGATGTTGATTGCCTTTAGCGTTTAAATACAACATCCTCATAAGGTAAGCGGAAACGTTCTCCCCAAATACCTTCTTCGGTTCCTTTTCCTACTGAAATAATCATATTGATTTCTGCACCACTCGGCAATCCCAATTCTTTTTTAACACGTACTGCATCGAATCCTTCCATCGGACAAGATTCATATCCTTCGGCGGCTATTGATAACATAAAGGTTTGAGCTGCTAAGGCACATGATTTGTGTACGGTAACTCGTTGGTCTGCCTTGCCACCAAAGCGCATAAAAGGTTTCCGGATTCCCATGACAAAACACATGGCTTTTCGGATTCCAGTAAAGATTCCAAATGGATCTTGACGATATAACAAGGGCATTAATTGGCCGTAATATTGCAAACCGCGTTTTTCCATTTTGCCGGGCTCTTTGCCTTGCAGGGATTCTTTAATGCGGGATAAATTCCATTTGGCACGTTGCGACCATAAGTCTTGTCGCGTGACAAAAACAACGAGGTGGGCTGTATTTTTTGCGGCTGATTGACCTAGACATAGGGCATGAAATTTGGCCTTTTCTTCGGGGCTTTGAATCCAATAGAATTCCCATAATTGCATGTTACTACTATTGGGGGATAAGATGGCGCGTTTTAGACTGCGCTCGATTACGTCATCAGCCACAGTTACTTCGGGATCGAAGCGTCTATTAGATCTACGGCGTTGAATAATGGTTTCAAATTGATCAGCAAGCATAGGAATAAATTTTGTCAAATATACGGGAATAGTTGGTACCGATTAAAACAAAAAAAGTCAGAACACAAGGTTCTGACTTTTTTTGAAATTCAGGATGGATTAATATCCTGGGTTTTGCTTTAACGTAGCAGCACCTGCTTTTTGTGAATTTAGGATTTCATCATTTGGCAATGGGAAATATTCGTTTTTCCCTTTTGTAAATGATTTTCCAACTAGGTAACCACGCTTATTATACGTTCTGCCCGCTAAGTCAGTTCCATTCACTGATTCTTCTTTCAAGTATTTGTTGATGTAAGGCTCTGCGATACCCCAACGAACTAAGTCGAAGAAACGGTGACCTTCCATCGCAAACTCTAAGCGGCTTTCCATACGAACAGCATTTTGTGCATATTCTTTTCCTTTGGCTGCAAATGTTCCCGCAGGATATGGATTAACGACATAGTTCACAGAAGCATCTTGCACGGAACCAGTTTTCGCACGGTTACGAATCAAGTTTACGTATTTTTCAGCTTCTCCTAAATTTCCTAATTCTACTTCACACTCTGCCAACCATAAGATAACAGAAGACATTTTCAATAAACGGTAGTTGTTGTTAACAGCACGTCTACTTGTTGAGTGTGTTGAACTTCCTTCATCAGCTAAATAGTACATCCATTTTTTACCAATGTAAGGACCTGAGTAATTTTGGTTACGAATCCAGTTAAATCCTGGCATTTGACCCCAATCTAGGAAGTTTACACCGCGACGACCTACTGTCCAGTCCAAACGTGGATCAACAGGAACATCTTTCTTTAAATTGAAAGCTTGATCTGATTTTAATCCTTGGTCATTGGGTACGTCAACTGCATTGTAAGTATCTGCTGTACCATCTGCTTTTGCACCGATCATCGGTAAACCATCTGCATCTGTTTTAAATGCATTTACTAGGTTTTGAGATGGAAGGTAGAATCCGCAACATCCACGACCTGGTGAGTTAGCAGAATATGGCCAGTTCAAGTTATCGCCAACGTTTCCATTGTTACCTGTAGAGCCGTCGTTTACCGAGAATTCAACTTCGAAAATGGATTCCGCGTTGTTATTCGTGATGTTTCGATAGTTGTCATGATAATTAGGCATTAATTTTTTACCTGAATTTGCATATACATCTAACAACAAATCTTTAGCTGCTTGCCATTTCTTTTGAAAAAGTAAAGCCTTAGCTAAATACGTTTTTGCAGCCCATTTAGTCGCACGACCTTTTTGCGCTTGCGTTGCAGGTAAATTATCTGCTGCAAATTTGAAATCCGCCTCAATATTTGCCCAAATATCTTTATCATTAGGAATCTTTGTTGAATTTGGATCGTCACGCTTATAGATTGTTTCATCTATGTATGGAACATTGTTCCACATTTTCTTCCCTTCAAAATGGTAGTGACCACGTAAGAAGCGAGCTTCCGCAATAACTTGCGTTTTCTCTGCATCTGTCATGTCCTTTACATCTGGACTTTTAGCAAGCAAAATAGCTTCGTTTGCACGCGCAACCCCATCATAAGTGTGCTGCCATTTACCTAAGAAATAGGTATTGTCTGAAAGCCATAAATATTGCTCAATGTACTCTTGCTCTGGCTGGTCACCAATATCCGTTCCTTTTACAGCATCACCTGATGTGATACCCCCAAAAACGTAGTTAGAAATTGTAGACTGACGTCCCGTATTTCCAGCTCCTACTCCGTCCAATAAAGAGTAAGCTCCAATTAATAAGGCATTCACCCCATTCTTGTTACTTAGTGAAGTCAACGATGCAGCCCCTTGAGGTTCGATGTTGAAGAAACTATCTGTACAAGAAAAGTTGACACCTACTGTCGCGACTAATGATGCGATTATGATTAACTTTTTCATTTTATATCTGATTTATTTTCAAATGTTATCTCTAATTAAAATCCTACTCTTAAACCAACATTGTATGATTTAGCAACTGGGAAAGCGCCCTCATCAATACCCATGTGCGTATCTTGATTATCAGCACCAGAGTTTCTTAAGTTGATATCTGGATCCAAACCTTTGTATTTCGTCAAGGTTAACAAGTTTTGTCCTTGAACATACACTTGCATTGAACTTAATTTGATTTTGTTTAAGAATGATGTTGGCACATTGTAAGTCAATTGAATATTCTTGATTCGCATGTATGAGCCATCCTCTACAAAATATGTAGAGATTTGCTGACTTGTTCCATCTTGAGAGTTCAAACGAGGCAATAATGCATTGTCACCTTGTTTCTTCCAAGAATTGTATAACATATCTTTTGAACGGTTACCTTGGAACGTATTAAAGTCAGTCCAGTATTTCAAGTAGTTAAATATTTCGTTTCCTTGAACACCTTGTGCAAATACAGATAAATCCCAGTTCTTATAGCCTACATTGACATTTAAACCATACGTGAAGTCTGGATGAGGATTACCGATAATTGTTTTATCAGCAGCAGTAATTACATTGTCCCCATTTACATCTCTAAATTTGAATACACCTGCACGTGTGTAAGTTCCGAATTTTGGAGCAGCAGCAGCTTCCGCATCATCTTTAATTACACCATCAATGATATAACCATAGAAGCTGGCGATTGGTAAACCAGCCTTTGTCAGTGAAATTGCTGGAAGACGTGTCGAGAATCCAAAAACAGATGCTTTCGGATCGTCATTCAATTTCACAACTTCATTTTTGTATTGTGAAATTTGACCAGAGATTGTGTAACGAAAATCGCCAATTTGATCACGGTATGTTACATTTAAGTCAACCCCAGTGTTGTTCACCTCACCAATGTTTACGTATGGTATCGACGCTGAACCTGCTGTCTTTGGAATAGGTACCTGCGTTAACATGTCTGAAGTTGTACGTGTGTACCAGTC
>JACCDS011291721.1_pt1 | contig 24735 bp, 18 predicted proteins | sample 7446441 | NCBI WGS metagenome assembly JACCDS01 (sample SAMN15323445, study PRJNA562643) | freshwater metagenome | isolation source: river surface water | place: USA:Blue River Watershed | collected 2017-08-17 | reverse complement strand
TGGAGCGGTCCGGTAGGACTAGGGGCAAAACGAACGCGAACGGGTCTCTCGGTACTCATAAAATCAGTGCAAAGTTAACTATCTTTGCGGTATGTCTTTGATAGAACAAGTAAATGCCGGTATCATGTCTTCAATGAAGGCGAAAGAGCAAGATCGTTTGCGTGCTTTGAGAGGAATCAAAAGTGCTTTTCTCTTGTTGCAGACCGCCGAGGGTGTCACCGAGGTAACCGATGATATGTGCATCAAGGCATTACAAAAAATGGCCAAACAACGCAAAGACAGTTTGGATATTTATGTACAACAAGGACGAGAAGATTTGGCGGTGATTGAGCGCGCTGAGTTGGCTGTCATTGAGGAATTTTTGCCTGCACAAATGAGCCCAGAAGAAATCGAAGCGCAGGTCAAAGCAATTATTGCCGATGCAGGTGCGAGTGGAATGAAAGATTTGGGGAAAGTCATGCCAGTCGCCATGAAGGCGATGGGTGCTGTGGCCGATGGAAAAATCATCAGCGAAACAGTAAAAAGATTGCTGTCTTAAATCTGCATCACAGCAACAACAAGGCCACGGCCTCTCTGACCAATTTTGCCTGTAACAATTTGGAAGCACCTTCCTCACGGGCGTCCCAGTGATTCAAATCCAAACCCTCAACACCGTGTTCTTGCAACCAAGAAATGGCTTTGGACAAGTCCTCTGTCGATGGTTCACCAATGAAACCAGCTATCTGACCCAAATCATTTCCGGTCAATATTTTACTGTATCGAATTTTTTCTGGTAACCGATCGTATCCCATTGTGGGCTGCATGGGTTGTGAAAGTTCAAACATACTATTTCTGTCGGGGAAACAGTACCAAGCGCCACCCATTCGACCAACCAACTGCATTTTGAAAGGATCCAATTTTCCGTCTTCTCCCAATACCGATGTTTTGATGTGCATCTTCACCACCTGGGCCATAATCAATTTCCCAGATCCACCACCGTCACCAAATTCCTTGATTTCAATCACCTTACACTCCAACTGCACAGGAGCTTCTGCCACGCGCATGGGCTTCACCAAATCCGAGGCCAAAGGGGTAAATCCCGCCTTCTCAAACTCGCTCACCCCATGCGCCCAAGGTGCTGCAGCAACATTCATTTGCTCTACCATGTGATAGCTCACCACATTGACCACAACCTCGGGTACTTCCTTTGCATTCAAATAGGTTTGCTTGGGTGTACCATCCCTACCGCTGTTGTTGGGAGAGAATACCACCACTGGGGGATTTGCACTTACAACATTGAAAAAACTAAAGGGGGCCAGATTCAAACGCCCTTGGGCGTCGATTGTACTTGCAAAACAGATTGGTCGCGGACTTACACTGCCCAACAAATACTGATGCAATTGTGGCAATGGGGTATTGCTGGGGTCTATTTCCAAATAATCTTGCGTGCTCATGGCTTCTGAATTTTGATCACAATGAGTGACCCATCTTTATTTTCTTGGTATCCAAATACTTGGCATTGTGCGGATTTGGCTCAATCTGCAGGGGAACATTTTCCGTAATCTCCAAGCCATAGCCAATCAAGCCCGTCCGCTTTTTGGGATTGTTGCTGATCAATCGCATCTTCTTGATGCCCAAATCCCTGATGATCTGCGCGCCTACGCCATAATCTCGTTCGTCCATGTTGAAGCCCAACATCACATTGGCCTCCACGGTATCGTATCCCTGCTCTTGCAATTTGTAAGCCTTCAACTTGTTTAGCAAGCCAATGCCTCGGCCTTCTTGGTTCATGTATACAATCACCCCTTTGCCTTCTGCCTCGATCAACTGCATCGCTTTGTGCAACTGCTCTCCACAATCGCACCTGCAACTGCCAAAAATATCGCCAGTTAAACAACTGCTGTGTACCCGAACCATTACGGGCTCATCTACAGACCAACTACCTTTAATCAACGCCAAATGCTCCTGACCACTATCCTTCTGCCTGAAAGCCACCAAATCAAAATCACCCCATTGCGTGGGCATCTGAACCGATATCTCGCGCTGAATTAACGACTCGTGTTTGAGGCGATAGGCGATCAAATCCTCAATGGAAATGATCTTCAAATTCAATTCCTTGGCGATTTCCAACAGGTCTGGCAGACGTGCCATTTCACCATCCTCCTTCAAAATTTCCACGATACATCCCGCCGGCTCAAAACCCGCCATCACCGCCAAATCCACCGCCGCTTCGGTGTGCCCCGCCCTGCGCAACACGCCACCACTCTTGGCCACCAAAGGGAAAATATGACCAGGTTTGCCCAATTCACTTGCTTGAATATTCGGATCAATCAATGCCTGTATGGTCTTGCTTCGGTCCGACGCGCTAATCCCCGTGGTACATCCATGTCCCAACAAATCCACACTCACGGTGAATGCCGTTTCATGGGTGGCGGTGTTTTTGTTGACCATCATTTCGATGCCCAAGGCTTGACAACGCTCCTCCAACATGGGCACGCAAATCAATCCCCGACCCTTTGTGGCCATGAAGTTGACCAACTCCGGCGTCATATTACGGGCCGCTGTGAGAAAATCACCTTCGTTTTCGCGATTTTCATCATCCACCACGATCACAACCCTTCCCGCTTTAATCTCCGCGATGGCCTCTTCGATGCTGTTCAGCTTAATCGAAGTCCCCGCAGCGATACTTTCATTAGAATTCAACATGCTTCTACAAATTTATGAAGGAATGTGCCTTGAAAACAATTAGAATCCCTGAATGTTGCTTTAATATTGACATAACATTCATGCTGCCCCAAAAATCAGATATCAAAACCCTCTGTTTGGCCCACGTGGACAAGCTCATCGCTGAATACGAAGGGGTTATTACCGAATTACAAAAGGGCATGTTTGAAGAAACAAAAAGTTCTGCGGGTGACAAATACGAAACCTCGCGGACACAATTTCAACGTGAAATTGAACGACTCAAAACCCAAATTTCACAAGTTCACACAACCAAAGCCATTTTGCTTACCCTCAACATGGGTAAATCCATCACTGTGGGAGAGGGCTCCCTGCTTTCGCTGAGTATGGGAAATACAGAACTCACCGTCTTCATTTCTGCGGCGTTGGGCAACTTAAAACACAACAACCAATCCATTCAAGCCATTAGCATTCAATCGCCGTTGGGTGCCGCTTTGAAAGGACATAAAGAAGGCGATACCATTGCCTTCAACCAGAAAAAGTACAAAATCGTGGCGCTGGCCTAAATGTCCAACACCGATCATCCTGCATGGGATCCCATTTGATGTTGGATTCCCGCGTTTTTCATAAAATTTTTTACGATGCCAACATCTCCCTCAACACCGATTCTACTTTGTCGGCGTTGGGCAACATGATCGCTTCCATCGCAGCATTCAGTGGAACAGCAGGTACATCCGCACTGCCCATCGTTCTGATTGGCGCATCCAAATACTGAAAACATGTCTGAGAAATACGTCCCGCCAATGCCTCAGCAAAGCTGTTGCGCAAAGTTTCTTCCGTCAACACCAGGACTTTTCCATGTTTTTTTGTGAGTATTTCAATGGCCTCCTCATCGTAGGGTGATAACGTTCTCAAATCCAAAACCTCTACCTGTCCAACCAATGATTTTGCCGCGTTCATCGCCCAGTAAACACCCATTCCGTAGGTCACAACACCCACCGATTCACCCGCATCCACGGCGTCTTGTGAAGCTTGCAAAGCCACGCGCGCTTTTCCAAATGGCACCACATAATCTTCATCTGGCTCCGGCGTCTTGGCCAAATCCGTGCCAGGCACCTTGCTCCAGTACAAGCCTTTGTGCTCAAACATAACGACAGGATTAGGGTCATAATAAGCCGATTTCATCAACCCTTTCATGTCAGCCGCATTGCTCGGATAAGCGATTTTGATTCCCTTGATGGGCAAAATGGAACTTTCCACCGTGCCACTATGGTAAGGTCCACCGCCACCGTAAGCGCCCGTTGGAACGCGAATCACACTAGCCACAGGGAACTTACCCATACTCAAATAGGTACTCTTGCTCAACTCGGTTACCAACTGATTCACCCCCGGCCAGATGTAATCGGCAAATTGAATTTCAACAATGGGCTTTGCTCCCACAGCGCTCATTCCTGCTGTACTTCCAACGATATAGGCCTCTTGAATGGGCGTATTGAACACCCGGTGCTTTCCATATTTATCGGCCAAAGTCGCTGCCTCTCTGAAAACGCCCCCCAAACGATGTCCAACATCCTGACCGTACAACAACGCTTCGGGATGTTTCCTTAAAATCTCATCCACCGCATGCAGTGCCGCGTCGACCATCATCACCGTTTCAGCATTCTCTGGAGATCTTTCACCCTCTTCCTGTTCGATGGGTGATGGCGCCAACACATGATGCATCAATGTATCAGGTGCAGGATCAGCTGCCGCTTTCGCACGTTCAAAATCATCGAACACACGCGCTTCGGCCGCTACCCGAATCACCTCCAAGGAAGCCTCATCCTCACCCAAAGTCAACAACAATTCTTTCAACCTCGGCAGTGGGTCCAAACGCAAATGCTTTTCTAGGTCATCGCGGTACCACTCGCTCCTCACGCCGCTTGTATGGTGTCCCAACAAAGGAACCTTCACATGCACCAACATCGGTGCCCGCTCCGATCTCACATATTCGATGGCTTTGGCCATCTCATCGTAACACTGCACAAAATCGCTGCCATTGATTCTCACCCTACGCATCCCCTTGAAGCCCAAGGCGTAATCAAAGGCGTCCATGGCGCGCATCTCATCGCCACTGGCAGAAATCCCCCAATCGTTATCTTGAATCAAATACAAAATCGGCAGTTTGTGCAACACCGCCATTTGAAATGCTTCAGCAACCTCGCCTTCAGTGACAGAACCATCGCCCAATGAACACAAAACAATGGGCTTTTCCGCACTGGTGATTAACGACTGACTGTCTAAATATTTGATGCCATGCGCCGCACCCGTGGCCGGAATGGTTTGCATCCCTGTGGCCGAACTCTGATGGGGCATTTTTACAATGTCGGGGCGATTCAAGGAGGGATGTGCATAGTAAGTTCTTCCTCCGCTGAATGGGTCATCGGCCTTAGCCAATAACTGCAACATCAGCTCGTAAGGTTGCATGCCCATCGCCAGCAACATCGATTCATCACGGTAATAGGGATAGGCATAATCGATGCTTTTCAAATGCATGGAAGTTGCAATCTGAATGGCCTCATGTCCTTTTGAAGTACTGTGAACGTACTTGGTAATCGGACGATTTTCCTCATAGATACTTGCCATCGCCCGGGCTGTACAAATCAAATCCCAAGCCCTCAGCAGTGTTTCCTTTCCTACCATAATTTGGGTGCAAGTTTACGCAAAAATCACGGCTACTTTAGGATGGATTCATGCAATTTGTATGTACAAATTCAAATCTTTCCTATCTTGCAACGCATTGTTATGCAATATTTGCCTATGAAATCACGCATACTGCTTGGAATTGTCCTCTTTTTTTCGTATATTCAGTTGGGTGCTCAAGGAGTAACCAGAGACACCACAGCGCCCAATAACACCGAGAAAATTGGCGAAGTCACCATCAAACAAAACCGCCTCAAAGAGAAACTCAAAGAATCGCCCTTAACGGTTGAAAGCATGGGTGCCCAGAGCATTCGTGAAACGCCGGCCTCCGATTTCTATGAAGCCCTTGGCCACTTAAAAGGCGTGGATGTAACCAGTGCGAGTTTGGGATTTCGCATTGTGAACACCCGCGGATTCAACAGCACCAGCCCTGTGCGAACGCTGCAAGTGATTGACGGGGTCGACAACCAATCACCAGGTTTGAACTTTTCCTTGGGAAACTTCCTCGGCGCCAGTGAACTCGATGTGATTAACCAAGAAATTGTGGTGGGTGCTTCCAGCGCTTATTACGGTCCCGGTGCCTTCAATGGTGTGATTTCCATGACCACCAAAGACCCCTTCAAATACCAAGGACTCCAAGTAAAGCAAAAGATAGCGGAACGCGGTCTTACCGAAACCGCTGTGCGATACGCCAAAGCGTTTGGCGGAAAACCCGGACAAGAAAAATGGGCGATGAAAGCCAATTTGTTCTACATGCGTGCCTATGACTGGGAAGCCGATAACATGGATGCCGTAAAATCGGGTGGGCCTATGGATAGTGTCAATGATTTCTTGAACCCAGGAAGGTATGATGCTGTAAACAGGTATGGGGATGAAATTTTGCGTCCAGGTGAAAATGATGCCACCGCCCGATCACAAAAATGGGATTACCCCGGTTTGATGCGATTCCATCGTCAAGGATACATGGAAAAAGACATTGTTGACTACAACACCTACAACTTCAAAACATCGTTCATGACCGCCTACCGTCCCAAACCCACAGGGATGCGTCAGTTCGAATACCAAGTCAATTACGGCATGGGTACAACTGTGTATCAGGGCGATAACCGCTATAGCCTGCGCGACATTAAATTTATACAAAACCGACTCGAGTACAAAGACAAGAATGGTTTCCTGCGGGTTTATGCCACCCACGAAGATGCGGGTAAAACGTACGATGCGGTATTCACAGCGCTGCTCATGCAAAATGCAGCCAAGCAAGATGATTTATGGGGCGGTGACTATTACTCCCATTGGAAAAAGAACTTCGTTCCCAAAATGCGAAAATTGTCGGGATACCCCACAGGCGATTGGTTCTCTAACCCCAACTGGTTCAATGAATTGGATGCCGTCATGGCCAATAACCGCGATTCTTTGGTGGCTTGGCACCAACAATGTGCTGCGCTGGCCGATCGCAAAAACAACTGGCAGGGTATGCCACACTCCATCCAGCCAAACACCTACCAGCGATTTGAGCCCGGTACCGAACGTTTTGATAGTTTGAAAAATGCCATTACCACTTTGCGCAGTTTTGGAGAAGGTGGAAGTGGATTTTACGACAAAAGTGCCCTCTACCACATCCAAGGGGAACACAAGTTCAAACTCGCCGACAAAACCAATTTTACCACCGGTTTTTCAGCGCGATTGTACACCCCAAACTCAATGGGAACCATTTTTTCAGATACCAACGGTCGCGTGATTCGCAACCACGAATTTGGTGCTTATGGTGGTATCGAACAACGCTCCAAAGACAACAAACTGAAAATCAATGCCACGGCACGGGTCGACAAGAATGTGAACTTCCCCTTCATCTTCTCTCCCGCCGCATCGATGGTTTATACACCTGACAAAATCACCTACTACCGCGTAAGCCTCTCGGCTGGGGTGCGCAATCCCACGCTGGCGGATCAGTACCTATACTACAATGTGGGTAGGGCCATCTTGCTGGGAAACATCACAGGGTACGACAGTTTGGTAACAATTCCTTCTCTTTACGATGCATTGAGTGGCCTCACCACCGATCTAAAAAAACTTCAGTGGTTTGGGGTGGATCCCGTTCGACCTGAAAAGGTGAAGAGCATTGAAGTAGGATATAAATCGTTCTTGGCTTCGAATAAATTGAACATAGATGCAAGTGCCTATTATAGCTTCTATGAAGATTTCATTGGTTATAAAATTGGTATAGACCCAACCATCGACTACACCATCAATTACATCAGTGGCGGACAGGTATACCGCATTGCGACGAACGCAGAAAGCACGGTGACCACCATGGGGGTAAGCATCGGAACCAACTACTTTTTTGCCAAAAATTATACAGCAGGTGTGAATTACTCCTTCAACCAATTGAACAAAACAGACAACCTGGATCCCATCATTCCCGCATTCAATACACCCAAGAACAAATTCAATTTGTCGCTCAGTGGTCAAAATTTGGAAATCAAAAAACTCAAACTGGACAATCTCGGATTCAGCGTTAACTACAAATGGATTCAAGGATTCCGATTCGAAGGAAGTCCGCAGTTTACGGGCGATGTACCCACTTACTACATGTTGGATGTCATGATTTCCAAGGTGGTTCCCAAATACAAAGCGATGATCAAAATGGGCGCTAGCAACCTCACCAACAACAAGGTGATGCAAGTGTATGGCGGACCGCGAATTGGAAGGATGGCTTATTTTTCAATGTATTTTGACTTATAACTGAATGAGAATAAGTTTGATCTAAATCCCTAAGTTTGTAAAAACCTAAATAAACAATATGAAAAAAACATTACTCGCTACCTTGACAGTTGTGTTGGCCTCAAGCACTTTCGCCCAGATTAAATATGTGGACGAAGTTTTGACTGCCGACAAGATCAAGGTTACCAAAAACGTGGTTTACGGTGACAACTACACCGTTCTCACAGGTACTCCTACTTTGACCAGCAAAGTATCTATGGCCCCCGGATATGGCTTCGTTGCCATGTCTGCCGACATTTATGAGCCACAAGATGGTGCAAGCAACAGACCCTTGATCATCTTTACCCACTCTGGTTCATTCCTTCCCCGCTATTCAAACAATAGCCCCGTGGGTTACAAAGACGACAGTGCTACCGTTGCTTTCTGTATGTCATTGGCCAAGCGCGGTTACGTGGTTGCATCCATGACTTACCGAATGGGTTGGAACCCTGCTGCTGCTACCGTTGATGCCCGTAAACAAGGTATCATCAACGCGGCTTACAAAGGTGTTCAAGATTTGGCTACCTGCGTACGTTTCATGAAGAAGAGCGTAAAAGAAGGTGGTAACCCTTACAACATCGACACAACCAAAATCGCCGTAGGTGGTAATGGTACTGGTGGTTACATCACCAGCGCATATGCAAGTATTGACCGTCAGAGCGAAATCAAGAGCATCAAATTCCGCGACGCAACGACTGGTAAAGTGATGGTAAACGACACCATTTGGGGTGACCGTTTCGGTATCGGTGTAGACAATCCAGCCATGGGTGGTTTCTGCAAATCAAACCACGTAGGTTATACCTCGAACGCAAAATTGGCCTTTGCCGTGGGTGGTGCTATCGGTGATTCTGCTTGGATGGAAGCCGGTGAAATTCCTTTGATCTGGGCTCACTCAATCATGGATCCTTTTGCTCCCTACAAAACAGGCATGGTAAACGTACCTGGTACTACCTTGCAGGTGGTTGAAGTAAGCGGTGGTTTCGATGCGATGTCTCGCTGCCAGCGTTTGGGCAACAATGCTCCATACAAAGGCAAGGTAATGGACGTTTACACCACTGAAGCCAACAAATTGAACAAAGGCATTGACGGTTTGTTCCCGATCGCAGGTTTGGCCAATGCTTCAGGTCCTTACGAGTGGTACGATACCACTGCCATCAAAGGTTTGCCTAACCCTCCTTACAACCCTCCAGTGATTTTGGCAGGTATCAAAGCGTCTAACCCCATGTGGAGCAAGACCAAAGCGATGAAATATGTAGACTCAGTAATGGGCTACATGGCGCCTCGTATTGCCGTTACTTTGGGATTGGTTGCTTCAGTAGGTATCGAAGAAACCAACTTGGGTTCAAATGTGACTTTGGCTCCTAACCCAGCCAAAAACCAATTGATCATTCACAACAACTGGGAAAACCGCGTATTGACCGGTGCTACCTTGGTTGATTTGAACGGTCGCGTTGTTCGTGAGTTCAACGTAAACGGTATCCACAACGTATATGAGTTGAATGTGCCTGCAGGTATTTATGTAGTGCAAATGCAATTCAACGACGGTGTAGGTAGCCGCAAGTTGATGGTTGACTAATCATTACAGAAAACGATGTCAAAAAAAGGGGGGCTAACGCCCCCCTTTTTTTGATGCAACTCAGCACTTTTCAACAGTTAGTCGAATCCATAACCCTTACAATTCAAATTCTTCCCTGTCTTTAGTATTATTGCATCTTTATGCGCAACCTGTACGTATTCTGCTTTCTTACCATGCTATTCTCCACAGGATGCAACAATCTCTACCGCAGCAGCGAAACGTATGTAACACTATCCAAACCCGTAGCTGAATACCTCAACCAACAAACGCTCACAATTCACAACAACAAACCCAATCTCAACACCCGAAAAGTCCAAATACAACCCACCACCAACGACACAGTCTACCGCCTTTACTACCGTAAACTGTCCGGCACTACCCTCATTCTCGAAGTTGTCGATACCCAAGGAAAAATACGTAACATCGCCATCCCTCAAACCAAATTGCGCGCCTACCCAATTGGATCATCCACTACAACGACCCCTCTCATCATTGCAACAATACTTGAACAACGCAACCCGGATGGTTACTATGACTATTCCGGTGAAGTTGCTTCGGGCATCGCCATCCTGGCGGCCCTCAATGATGCCATTTTCTATCCAGTAGTGCAGCTTACCGCAAAAAATCGTCAATACGCAGTACCAAAAACCTTTGCCCTTCGTGAGTTATCCCAAGTTCAAACCCTGGATACCAGCAATCCAAATCAGATTTATACCATCAAACAACCCCTAAACCCCAACATCACCCCATACTTGGACGCCCATTACCAAAAACATACCCAAGTATTCCTGAGCGCCAATGCAGGGTATGGATTTGTACATCGTTATACGAGAACATCATACACCGAAAAACTCTCTCCCTCACCCTGGTATAACATTGAGTTCAATCTCCAAAGTCAACCCGAACTGCGGTGGGGTCTACGTTACGATTGGTCTAAAACCAATGCTTTTATTACCGATGCGGTCTCGCTAAAATTGGCCTATGAAAATACCTCCCTCAAAAACGGCAATTTGATTTGTGGTGTAGGCGCTGGTATTGGTCGGTTTACCCGCCACTTGGGCAATGACTTTGTCTTATCTAGCGACATTCTGCTCAACCGCAAACTCGGAGCAGACAGTTTTGTGATTACCCAAAATGAGTTCGTACCCAACCAATCCAATTACTACCTGCCCCTATCGGCCTTCATCCAGTATGAAAGTATGTTGGCCAAAGATGTGAGCCTTACCCTGGGCGTTCGCCTTTGCTCCATGTCGTCGTTCTCAACCTATTCGAGCAAAGAATTTTTAAAAACAACTGAAACCATCGCACCTGGAATTAGTGCCGAACGTTGGCAAAATATCAGCAATCCCAAATCGGTTACCCACGAATCCAAAAACCTATCCCTCCAATGCCAAATCGGCCTAAATTTCCTCATTAGCCAATAACATGAAATCCCTGATCAAACTCACCATTACCGCCTCATTGGCACTGTCTGTATCGAGCTGCGATCCCTGGTACTTTGAACAACCCAGCTTCAGCATCCTACAAATTTTGCACAACAACCAGCAGAATACAATATACAATCACGCCAGGGTTACCTATGGTGGATACACATCAAACGGCATGTATGAATTTGATACCCTGTATTTCAAACGCAGTATTTTGCCCGGTGATACCGCCCAAATTTTTATGGAGAATGTGTTGGCATCGCGTTTTTATTATGTTGATACGGTGAATATCGACCTGCAACTCAGCGATTCGCAGCAGTGGAATCAAAAACTTCCTCGAATGTACATCCGCAACAACCAGCAAACACAAAACAAATTTGTAGAGACCATCCGTTTCTAATTCATCGCAGGCCTTTGCCTTGTAAATGCTACTTTCCATTGGAATTCAGTAAATTTGTATTTTTACTGATTACCCACGAATGTATCCTACACTCAAACAATTAAATTGGCCGCAAATTGAGGCGGAAATCCTTGCTTTTTGGGAGCAAGAATCGGTGTTCCAACAAAGCGTCGACCAACGCCACGATGCACCGAGCTTCACCTTTTTTGAAGGCCCCCCGAGTGCCAATGGCATGCCAGGCATTCACCACGTGATGGCCCGCGCCATCAAGGATATCTTCTGTAGGTACAAAACCCAACAAGGCTTCCGCGTGGCCCGTAAGGGCGGATGGGATACCCATGGACTGCCCATCGAACTGCAAGTAGAGAAACGGCTTGGCATCAAAAAGGAAGACATCGGCACCAAAATCTCCATGGAAGATTACAACAAAGAGTGCAGAGCCGATGTACTCATGTTCAAAGACCGTTGGGATGAACTCACCAAGCAAATTGGCTATTGGGTAGACCTCGACAACCCCTACATCACTTACGAAAACAACTACATCGAAAGCCTGTGGCACCTGCTCAAACAACTCCACGAAAAAGGCTTTTTGTATAAAGGTTATACCATCCAACCCTTTTCACCCGCAGCAGGAACTGGACTTTCTAGCCATGAACTGAATCAGCCTGGCACTTATCAAAACGTGAAAGACACCACCGTCGTGGCCCAGTTTCAGGTACAAGGCAAGGAGGATGAGTATTTTCTCGCCTGGACAACCACCCCATGGACCTTGCCCAGCAATACGGCGTTGGCCGTGGGAAAAGACATCGATTACGACCTAATTGAGACTTTCAATCCATACACTGGAGCCAAAATCAAAGTGACTTTGGCGTCGGCCTTGGTGGGAAAGTACTTCAGCGCCGAAGGCGCTGAAGCCCCCCTGGAAGATTACACCCCACAGCAAAAAATCCTCCCCTGGAGAAAAATCAGTACCCAAAAAGGCAGTGATTTGGCCGGCACCCGCTACCACCAACTCCTTCCCTATGCCCAACCCGAAGAAGGCGACGCCTTCCGCGTGGTCATCGGCGACTTCGTATCAACCGAAGACGGTACCGGTATCGTACACATCGCACCCAGCTTCGGAGCAGACGATTTTAAAACAGCCAGAGAAAATGGCATCGGCGCCCTCACCTTGGTCGACAAAAAAGGAAAATTCCTTGATTGCGTAACCGATTTCGCCGGAGAATACGTCAAAGAAGCCTACCTCACTGAAGAAGAAAAAGCCGCCGAAGCCCAAAAGCAACAGCGCGACAAATACCTCGGCGTAGATGAGCGCATCGCCATCAAACTCAAACAAGAAAACAAAGCCTTCAAGGTCGAAAAATACGAGCATACCTACCCCCACTGCTGGCGTACCGACAAACCCATCCTCTATTACCCCCTGGAAAGTTGGTTCGTGCGCACCACCGCGGTGAAAGATCGCTTGGTAGAACTCAACAAAGAAATTGAAAAGGCCAACCAAATCCTCGGCCTAAACCAATCCGCAGAAGACCTTACCCAAGACTTGCACCGCCCTTACGTGGATCGCATTACCCTGGTGAGCGCTTCCGGCAAGCCCATGACGCGCGAACTCGACCTGATCGATGTCTGGTTCGACAGCGGCGCCATGCCCTATGCACAATGGCATGCTCCTTTCGAAAATCAAGACATTTTCAAACAGAATTTCCCTGCAGATTTCATCGCCGAAGGCGTAGACCAAACCCGCGGATGGTTCTTTACCCTCCATGCCATCAGCACCCTTCTGTTCGATGATGTGGCCTTTAAAAATGTCATTGCCAACGGACTCGTTCTCGATAAAAACGGCAACAAAATGAGCAAACGCCTCGGCAATGCCATCGATCCGTTTGAAACCGTGGCCAAATACGGGGCCGATGCCGTTCGGTGGTATATGGTCACCAACGCACAACCATGGGATAACCTCAAGTTCGATATGGATGGCGTGGTTGAATCGCAAAGGAAATTCTTGGGTACCCTTTACAACACATACGGATTCTTCGCCATTTACGCCAACCTGGACCAGTATAACTTCGATGCCAACAACCCGGTGAATCCCGCTCACTTCAGTGAAATGGATCGATGGATTTTGAGCAAACTCAATTCCCTCATTTTGGAGGTCGAATCAGCCCTGAACGATTACGACCCCACCCGTGCCGGTAGAGCCATCGAAGATTTCGTGGGCGAGCAACTCTCCAATTGGTATGTGCGCCTATCAAGACGCAGATTCTGGAAAGGGGAACTCAATGACGATAAAAAAGCGGCTTACGAAACACTCTATCGCTGCTTAAACACCGTTACACAACTCACCGCGCCCATCGCCCCTTTCTTCAGCGATTGGTTGTACCGCGCTTTGAATACTGCTGGCATCGCCAATCACAACGTGCCCAGTAGCGTGCACCTGACAGCCTGGCCAAAAGCCAACGAAACCGCGGTGAATCCCAAGCTGGAACATTCTATGGCCCTGGCACAACAAGTGTGCAGCCTGGTGCTAAGCCTGCGTAAAAAGGAAAAAATCAAGGTGCGTCAGCCACTGCAGAAAATCTTGTTCCCTGCCGATAAACCCGAAGTCAAAGAAGCCGTACAACACATGAGCGAACTCATTTGCTCAGAAGTAAACGTGAAAGAAATTGAATTTGTATCGGCCAACCACCCCAGCTTGGTAAAAAGCATCAAACCCAATTTCAAAACATTGGGCAAGAAACTCGGGGCCGAGATGAAAGCCATGGCGGCCATCGTTCAGTCTTTTACTCAAGACCAAATCAGACAGTTAGAAAACGATGGAAACATCCAAGTTTCGCTCAACGGCATCCCCACATCCCTGTTCCTCGAGGATGTCGATATCGCCACGCAAGACATGCCCGGTTGGCTCGTTGCTTCTGAAAATGGCGCTACGGTTGCCCTCGATATTACCATCAGCGAAGCCCTCCACCAAGAAGGTATGGCAAGGGAGTTTGTAAACCGTGTGCAGAACCTCCGAAAAGACATCGGACTCGACCTAACTGATCGGATTGAAGTACTTTTCAAATCCGATGCAGCCGTTCAAGAAAGCGTAAACCATTTTAACACTTATATTTGCGGGGAAGTATTGGCCCATTCCATCCAAACTACAGAGGATGATAGTGAGCACATACTCGACGTTTACGATTACCCCGTACACATCCACATCCGAAAAGTTTAAGCCATGGAAAAAGAAAAGACCCGCTACAACGACGATGAACTGCAAGAGTTCAAAGAGATCATCTTGAAGAAAATGGAAATCGCCAAAGACGAATTCAAAACCATTCAAGCCAACCTAAAAGACGGTGAGAGCGGTGGCGAGGGTACCAACAACAATTACCTTACACTCGATGATGGTGCGGATACGTTTGAGAAAGAAAATCTCAATCAGTTGGCAGCACATCAGCTGAAATTTATCAAGAATTTGGAAGCCGCTTTGGTGCGTATCGAAAATAAAACATATGGCATCTGCAAAACCTCAGGCAAATTGATTCCCAAAGAACGCTTGCGTGCCGTGCCGCATACCACCCAAACCATCGAAGCCAAACTGAAGCGCTAAACCTTCAATGTCTTACGCCCAATCTCTGCTGAAAAATCGGAAATTTTTGGTTCCGATGGCCACCATTTTGCTGCTGCTCATTACCGACCAGTGGATCAAAACCTACATCAAAGGACATTTCATGCTCGGAGAAATCAAACCCATCTTTGGTGATTGGTTCAAACTCTATTTCATCGAAAACGATGGGATGGCCTACGGCATGAAACTCTTCGGAGGAGGCAAAGTAGGAAAACTTATCCTTACCTTCTTCCGATTAATCGTATCGGCCTTCGGCTTCTGGTATCTCATCAAATGTATCCGCAACGATGCAAATTGGGGGCTACTCATCTGTATTGCCTTAGTATTGTCTGGAGCGATGGGAAACATCATTGATTCTGTTTTCTATGGTGTTTTGTATGCCGATACCAACCACTACCTCGGTGGATGGTTTGAAGGCCAAGTCGTAGACATGTTCTATGCTCCCATGTGGGAAGGACACCTACCCGAATGGTTACCTATCTGGGGTGGACAGTTTTTTGTCTTCTTTTCGCCCATTTGGAATTTCGCCGATGCCTGCATCACAGTAGGTGTTGCAATCATGGTGCTTGGACAGAATACCTTTTTCTCCAAAGAAGAAGTGGAAAAAGCATTCACTGCAAATAGCCCAAGCAACGACACCGAGGATTCGGATTCTCCCTAATAATATCGCGAATTTTGGCTAATTTTGCAAGCCAAATCGCATGGAAACCAACCTTAACGAACAACAAGTACTCCGACGCCAATCGCTCGAACAACTCAGAGCCATGGGCATCGATCCCTACCCAGCAGCACTGTATCCAGTGAATTGCCTGGCTGCAGATATTCGGTCGCATTATACCGAAAGCAGCGAGGATCAAAAATGGAAAGAAGTTGTTTTGGCCGGTCGCTTGATGACCCGTCGCATCATGGGTAAGGCCGCCTTTGCCGATTTGCAAGACTCAAGCGGACGGATGCAGATCTACGTGAACCGCGACGAAATCTGTCCAGACGAAAACAAAGACCTCTACAATACTGTATTCAAGAAACTGCTCGACATCGGAGATATCATTGGTGTGAAAGGACATGTATTCACCACCCAAACCGGTGAACTTTCTGTCCATGTAACCGAATTGATGCTGCTATCGAAGTGCTTGAACCCCCTTCCCTTGCCCAAGCAAGATGCCGATGGGAATGTCTACGACGCGTTCACAGATCCTGAAGCGCGCTACCGCATGCGCTACGTGGACTTGGTGGTCAATCCCCAAATCCGCGAAACATTTATCAAGCGCACAAAAGTGATTCAAAGCTTGCGCAATACTTTCAATGAACAGGGTTACCTCGAAGTTGAAACCCCCATTTTACAAACCGTTCATGGTGGCGCAACGGCACGCCCGTTCATGACCCACCACAATGCCCTGGATATTCCCCTTTACTTGCGCATCGCAAACGAGCTATACCTCAAGCGCTTGATTGTGGGTGGATTCGACGGCGTCTATGAATTTGCAAAAAATTTCCGCAACGAAGGCATCGACAGAACCCATAACCCCGAATTTACCGGTTTGGAAATCTATGTGGCCTACAAAGACTACTATTGGATGATGGATTTCGTGGAAACGATGTTGGAGCGATGTGCAGTAGATGTTACAGGCAATGCCACAGTTACCCTGGGCGAGAACCAAATCTCCTTTGCCAAGCCTTATGCCCGCCTAACCATGGCCGAAGCCATCAAGAAGTATGGAAACATCGACATTGAAGGTAAAAGCGAAGCGGAATTGGGTGCTGAAGCGAAAAAGTTGGGTTGCGAAGTCACTGCCCAAATGGGTGTAGCCAAATTGATTGATGAGATTTTCGGTGCCTGTGCTGAAAAGCATTTGATACAGCCAACCTTCATCACCGATTACCCCATCGAAATGAGTCCGCTCACCAAAAAACACCGCTCAAAACCTGGATTGGTTGAGCGATTCGAACTGTTTGTCAACGGCAAAGAAATCGCCAACGCCTACACTGAGTTGAACGACCCCATTGATCAGCGCGAACGCTTTGAAGACCAACTGAAATTGGCAGCAAGGGGCGATGAAGAAGCCATGGCCTATGACCACGATTTTGTGAGAGCATTGGAATATGCCATGCCCCCAAGCAGTGGATTGGGTGTGGGTATCGACAGGCTTACCATGATGCTCACCAACCAACAGAGCATCCAAGAGGTACTGTTCTTCCCGCAAATGCGTCCTGAAAAATTTGACTGATGTTTGAAATCGGCGACGACGAACGCAAAGTGTTGCTTTGCCTCATACACGCTGAAACACCACTTACTGTGGTTGAAGATACCAGTTTGGCTGTCAATGTTGTGATCGACATCATCCGTCAATTGCATCACTATCGCTACATCAAAGCCATTGGAAGCAACAACCAAGTGATGGGCAATTTTGACGTTGACAAGATCCGAAAAACACGTTTCCAATTAACGGCAAAAGGGTTTGATGAAATATCTGGTAATCCCAAACCATTTTCTACCTGAGGGTGTTTATTAAGCAATTGTAACGATTTGTCCGAGTTGTCCACCAACCTTGGCGGTTCTCGGGTGATTGATTATATTCGCAGTAGGCTAATCCGCATTAACAAATATCCATGTCCGAATCAGTAAAACTCATCGTAGAAGGTAAAGAATTTGAATTCCCAGTTATCACAGGTACCGAAGGCGAAAAAGCCATAGATATCAGCAAGTTGCGTGACCTCACAGGCCACATCACCCTGGATATCGGTTTCAAAAATACGGGCTCTACGAAGAGCGCAATCACTTTCTTGGATGGGGAGGAAGGTATTCTTCACCACCGCGGATACTCCATTGAAGATTTGGCCGAACACGCCTCTTTCTTGGAAGTTTCGTATTTGTTGCTCTATGGAAAATTGCCCAACGCTGCAGAATACGCAGAGTTTGAAAATGCCATTCGTGAACATACTTTGGCGAACGAAGGATTGGAAGCCATGTTCAAAGCATTCCCAACTGGATCTCACCCCATGGGTCAGTTGTCCAGCATGGTTGCAGCGCTTGGTCTATACTACCCCAAAGCCTTGAACCCCCATCGTTCAGAAGAAGCCATCAACAGAACCATCATTCGTTTGATGGCCAAGATGCCAACCATCTGTGCGATGATCTACAAAAAACGCAATGGTCATCCTACGGTTTATCCCAAGAACAGTTTGGACTATGTGGCCAACTATTTGAATATGACCTTTGGTCAGGTAACCATGCCCGAATACGAGCCAGACCCTGTACTCGTGAGCGCGATGAACAAGTTGCTTATCCTACACGCCGATCACGAACAGAACTGCAGTGCCAGCACCGTTCGCGTGGTGGGTAGTTCACAATCAAACCTTTACAGCAGCATATCTGCAGGTATTTCCGCCTTGTGGGGTCCATTGCATGGCGGTGCCAACCAAGAAGTATTGGAGATGTTGGAACAAATCCAAAACGATGGTGGCGATGTTCAAAAGTGGATCAACAAAGCCAAAGACAAGAACGATCCTTTCCGTTTGATGGGATTCGGTCACCGCGTATACAAAAACTTCGACCCTCGTGCAAAAATCATCAAAAAGGCTTGCGACGATGTATTGGCGAAGTTGGGTGTGAACGACCCTGTATTGGAAATTGCCAAACAGTTGGAAGAAGCGGCACTCACCGATTCCTACTTCATCGAACGTAAATTGTTCCCCAACGTGGATTTCTATTCGGGTATCATTTACCGCGCCATGGGATTCCCTACCGATTTCTTCACCGTGTTGTTCTCTATGGGCCGCCTTCCTGGTTGGATCAGCCAATGGCAAGAAATGCGCAAAGAAAAACAGCCCATCGCACGTCCTCGCCAAATTTATACCGGCGAAACCCCACGTGCCTTCGTACACATGAAAGACAGAGCCTAACCAACGTCGGTTCGTATAATTCCAGAGAAAAGGCACCCACCGGGTGCCTTTTCTCTGGAATCCAATCATCAATTTCCCTCTAATCTTGGTCTTTCATCGACAAATGAGCCGTTCGTTTGTTATTCCTACAAGTACCTTTGTAACCGCAATGCACCGCATCCTAATTTTCCTGCTCTTTAGCACATTCAATATTGTCCTTGCTCAAAATTTCACCCTGTCTGGATACGTTAAAGATTCCAGTTCCCGTGAAACCATCACCAAAGCACAAATCACTGTGACCATCAACGGCGTAAAATACACGCCCACAGAACTTCGATCCACCACCAATGGATACGGATTCTACTCACTGACAGTTCCAGCAGGCAAGCATACCCTTATCGTAACAGCACCCTCCTATGCGCCGCTCGCTGCCCAATTGGATATCACCAACAACCTTGAATACAACATTCTGTTATCCCCCGATGTAGAAGGAATGGGCACCGTAACCATTCGATCAAAACGGAACAACAATGTCAAATCGCTGGATATATCAACCCAAAACATCAACGGACAAACCATCAAAAAAATCCCCGCATTTCTGGGAGAAGCCGATGTCATCAAGAGCATCCAGTTACTCCCCGGAGTGACCACGGTTGGTGAAGGTGCGTCGGGCTTTAACGTCCGGGGTGGAAGTATAGACCAAAACCTCGTACTCATGGATGAAGCACCCGTCTTCAATTCCGCCCACCTGTTTGGTTTCTTCTCGATATTCAATCCAGACGCCGTAAAAGATGTCGAGCTCGTGAAAGGCGGAATCCCCGCAAACTACGGGGGTCGACTGAGCTCTACCTTGGATGTAAAATCCCGCGATGGCAACAAGCGTAGCTATCAAACCAATGGCGGCATTGGAAGCATATTCTCCCGACTCACCGTCGAAGGTCCGCTCGCCCTGCCCGAATCCAAAAACTTGCTCAAACCAAGGAAAACACCCGCAAAATCAAGTTTCATGGTTTCTGGTCGCCGGTCCTACATTGATGTGCTCGCAAAGCCATTTCTGCCCGATAACCTCGCAGGTAGCCAATTCTACTTCTACGACCTCACTGCAAAAGCGAATTACAGCTACAAGCGCGACAACATATTCATCTCTACCTATATCGGCGATGATGTTTTCAAGGCGGCTGGACTGTTCGGTGTTAAGTGGGGTAATTCTACCGTAACCGCACGCTGGAACCACGTATTCAATAAGAAATTGTTCTCCAATTTTACCTATTACTACAGTCGTTACCGCTACAACCTCGAATTCATGAACCGCGATGTTACTTTTAATTGGAAAAGCAACATCGTCAACAACAGCGCTAAGGTCGATTTCAACTACTTTTTAAATCCCAAAAACACTTTGGCTTTTGGTGGACAGATCACCCACTATCGATTTATTCCCGGTGAGGCCATTGCCAAATCTGCTACCCTTAATTTGAAGTTTGGTTTACCTGATCGATATGCCCTTGAGAACGCCGTGTACATCTCCGATGATTGGAATGCGAACGGTAAATTCTCAATCCGTGCAGGTATCCGACTGAGTCAGTTCATGTATTTAGGACCAGGTAAAGTATATCTATTTAACCGAGAACCTGGCAAACAAGGCATACTAGATAGTATGTATTCGACCCAAAAAGGCGATATCGTTGCCAATTATATCAACCCAGAACCCCGCATCGGCTTCAAATACCAACTCAATAGCAGCAGTTCCATCAAAGGGGGTTACAACCGAATGGTACAAAACCTCCACTTGATCTCAAACACAGCAGCATCAGTGCCTTTCGATGTTTGGCAGCCCACAACCAACAACATCAAACCCGAAATCGCGGACCAAATTGCCCTGGGTTATTTCAAAAATTTCAACGGAAAACACGAATTTGAAACCAGCATCGAAGGATACTACAAAACACTCCAAAATCAAGTTGATTACATTGACGGTGCCAGCTTACTCCTAAATGAGTTACTTGAAGCAGATTTACATACAGGTATCGGAAGAGCCTACGGATTAGAAGCCTATATCAAGAAGTCCTCCGGTAATTTAACAGGCTGGATTAGTTACACCCTCTCGCGCTCTGAGCGCAAAGTTGTAGGCATCAACAACGATGAATGGTATGCCAATCGATTCGACCGACTTCATAACTTGTACGTTGTGAGTCAGTACAAAATCAATGAGAAATGGGAGTGCGCCGCCAACTTCGTCTTCAGTACCGGCACGCCGGCCACCTTCTACACAGGACAGTATACCGTCCAAGGATATGTGATTCCCGATGCCGGATCCAATGCCAGAAACAATGTGCGAAACCCAGATTACCATCGCCTCGACCTGAGTGTAACCTACCACCGCAAAAAATCGAAAAAGTTTGAAAGCAATTGGGTGTTCTCTTGTTACAATGTATACAACAGACGCAATCCATTCAGCATCTATTTTGCCACCAATTATCAGGGGAAGGGACAAAATGAAGCCATCCGCTACAGTGTTATCGGCAGCGCCATCCCATCCGTTTCCTACAACTTCAAATTCTAATTATCACCCCATGAAACTCAGCAAATCAATCATATTCAATGGTCTTGTCGCCCTTAGTATCGGCCTACTTTCAACGGGCTGCGAAGATGTTATACAAGTAGACGTCATCCAAAAAAGTCCCAAAATTGTTGTCGATGCGTTTGTCAACAACCAACTCGATACCCAAACCATCAAACTTACCCGTTCCATTGGATACTTTGACTCAAGCGGATCAGAACCCGCAATCACAAATGCCCAAGTCGCCATCATTGATCAATCTTCGGCATTGCCCAAATTGTTTGTATTCCAACATAGCAGCCAAGGCAAGTACCAATTTGTACCAAATGCGACATCGGGTGATACATTTACGGTTGGACATGATTACGCACTTTTGGTTGTCGTAGATAACGATACCCTCGTGAGTTTCTCCCCCCTCAACCCAACGACCACCATCGATTCAATCCGCTTGGTGGATGTAGAAGGCAATGGACCGCCAATCAACACAACCGGGAAATATGTAGAACTCATGGCGAACGACCGCAAGGGGCCCGGCGATTTTTATTGGATTAAAACCTTCCGCAACGATTCCTTCCTTAATAGTATTTCACAATTGAACATCTCGGCGGATATGGGTAATACCTCCAGAGGACAAGACGGTGAACTTTTCATCTATCCGGTGCGATACAATGGCGTGAATGATTTTTTGAGGTCGTTCAAAACGGGGGAAAATGTGCGCATCGAAATCCACTCCATCAATGGACTTGCTTTCGCTTGGTTCAATCTCGTGGTCAGTGAAAACCAAAACGGCGGCTTATTTGCCACACCTCCGGCAAATATTTTCACCAACATCACTTCTTTCAACCCCAAAAAGAAAACCGCGTTGGGTGGGTTTTTCTGCATGAGTGCCGTTGCTTCAGCCTCGGTTACAATACCCTAACTGGGAGTTTTTCAACGAGCCATTACAGCAACGCCCTCGACCAATGGTTAGGCCAATTCTTTGAGCCTGTTTCTCAGGGCTTCCAATTCATCACGCAATCGCGCTGCTTCCATGAACTCCATTTCCTTGGCTGCCCTTAACATGTCTTTCTCTGTCCGAACGATCATCTTTTCAATGCCCGTTTTATCCATGTAGGCCACCACAGGGTCAGCTGCCATATTGATGCGCGATTCTGGCATGTTATAATTCACACCGCTACCCAACTCCACATCGCCGTATTTGGCATCTGCCACGCCAGTTTGTTTGAAAATCTCATCGGTGCTTTTCAATACTGTTTTTGGAACAATGCCATGCTTGGTGTTATAAATCACCTGCTTCTCTCGCCTTCGATCGGTCTCTTCGATGGTCTTTCGCATGCTCTCCGTAATTTTATCCGCATACATGATGACCAAACCGCGATCGTTACGTGCAGCACGTCCGATTGTTTGAACCAACGCCGTCTGACTCCGTAAAAATCCTTCTTTATCTGCATCCATGATGGCCACCAAACTCACTTCCGGCAAATCCAGACCCTCTCTTAACAAATTCACACCAATCAATACATCAATCACACCCATGCGCAAATTCCGCAAAATCTCGACCCGATCCAAGGTCTTCACCTCGCTGTGTATATAGTCGACCTTCACGCCCAAACGCATCAAATATTTGGTCAGTTCCTCCGCCATTCGCTTGGTCAACGTCGTAACCAAGACCCTGTCCTTCATCTTAATGCGATTGTCAATTTCCTCGATCAAATCATCCACCTGATTGGCCAAAGGCCGAATCAATATTTGGGGATCCAACAGGCCCGTTGGTCTAATCAACTGTTCCACCAACACACCTTCGCTCTCCTCTATTTCGAACTGAGCCGGTGTTGCACTCACATACACCGCCTGATTCACCACTTGATAAAACTCCTCAAACTTGAGCGGTCGATTGTCCATCGCAGCTGGTAATCGGAATCCGAAATCCACCAAATTCACTTTTCTGCTTCGATCCCCACCGTACATCGCACGAATCTGGGGCATCGACACATGGCTTTCATCCACCACCAACAAAAAATCCTTGGGAAAATAATCGAGCAAACAGAAAGGTCGATCACCCGGACCCCGACGGTCGAAATACCGCGAGTAATTTTCAATACCATTGCAATAGCCCAACTCTCGGATCATTTCTAAATCGAAATTCACCCGCTCTTCCAATCGCTTCGCTTCCAAGAATCGGCCCTGCTCCCGGAAATATTCCAACTGCAACACCAAATCATCTTGAATCTGATAGATAATGTCCTTCAAACGATCTCTCGGACTTACATACAAATTCGCAGGATAAATGGCCACATCTTCATGCCCTTCAATCTTCCGTCCACTCACCGGATCAAAGCTGATGATTTCATCAATTTCATCACCAAAAAACGACACCCTATAGGCAAAATCGTTGTAAGCCAAATGCACATCCACCGTATCGCCCTTCACCCGAAAAGTGCCGCGATTAAAATCAGCCGTGGTTCGGCTATACAAACTCTCCACCAACTTAAACAACAAGGTATTTCGTGTGATTACCTGTCCTTTACTGATGCGAATAATGGTCTGCTCAAAATCCGATGGGTTTCCCGCACCGTAAATACAACTCACACTGGCAACCACAATGATATCGCGCCGACCGCTCAACAAACTAGAAACCGTTTTTAAGCGCAGTTTTTCGATCTCATCGTTGATGTTCAAATCCTTTTCGATGTAGGTATTTGTGGTAGGGATATAGGCCTCGGGCTGGTAATAATCGTAATAACTCACAAAATACTCGACCGCATTGTTCGGGAAAAATTGCTTGAATTCACCATACAACTGCGAAACCAATGTCTTGTTGTGACTCAATACCAGGGTTGGTCGCTGCGTCTGTGCAATCACATTCGCCATGGTAAATGTCTTTCCTGAACCCGTTACCCCAAGTAAAGTCTGGGCCTTCACCCCAGAATTCAATCCTTCAACCAACTGTTTGATGGCATCCGGTTGATCCCCGGTAGGCTGAAATGGCGAAGTGAGCTCGAAGGCAGGCATGGACAGACAAAGTTAGCATAGAGAGGTCATCAAAAGCCAATGCCAGATGATATAGTGCCAATTCTATTTTCCCTATCTTTGCAGTTGCATGCAAGAGGTAGCAAAACAACCCGCAGAAATGAGCAAAGAGGCCTTTGTGCAAGAAGTTCTCAACGATTATCGCATCGCTTT
>JACCDS010446691.1_pt1 | contig 24739 bp, 10 predicted proteins | sample 7446441 | NCBI WGS metagenome assembly JACCDS01 (sample SAMN15323445, study PRJNA562643) | freshwater metagenome | isolation source: river surface water | place: USA:Blue River Watershed | collected 2017-08-17 | reverse complement strand
TCAGCACCAGCAACATCCAAGCCTTGAACCTTAACAGTGTCAAGGCCATGACCAGCACGCAACTGCAAGCCATGAGCACCACGCAGTTGAACGCGCTGGAAACAGAAGACTTTGCCAACTTGAGTGACGCCCAAATCACGGGCCTCACCACAGATCAAGTCAAAGCCCTGACCACATCTGCCGTCACGTCGTTGACAGCAGACCAGGTGTCTAAGTTCACCACCGCACAAGTGGCCGTCATCACATCCACCAATGTGGGTGCACTGAACTCTGACCAAGTGGCTGCCTTGACCACCGCACAAGTGGGTACGCTCGATACAGCGCAGGTTAAAGCCATCACCACCACAGCCGTAGCTGCGATGACCACAGCTCAAGTGGCTGCAATGAACACCACCCAAGTGGCTGCTTTGACCACCGGCCAAATGGGCGCACTCACCGCCACTGAGGTGAAGGCCTTCAGCACGGCGCAAATGCAAGCTCTTGGCTCGACACAAGTCAACGCCTTGACCAACGCCAACGTGGCAGCGCTGACCACTACACAGGTGGCCTCGCTCACCGCTGGCCAAGTGACAGGTCTCAGCACTGCTGCAGCGTCCTCCTTGGGTACTGCACAAGTGCAAGCCTTGAGCAGCACACAAGTACAAGCCATCAGCACCACCAACGTGGCGGCCATGAGCAGCACACAGTTGTCAGCCTTGACCACTGGTCAAGTAAGTGCCCTCACCACGAGCCAAGTGGTGGCCCTGGAAACCGCAGACGTCAAAGCCTTGAGCACCGCCCAAGTCGCTGCGATGACCACCGACCAAGTGAAGGTGCTGGAATCTGCCGACATCGTCGCGATGAGCACAGGCCAAGTGGCTGCCTTGAGCACATCGCAAGTTCAGGCGCTGACCGATGGCAACGTGACTGCCTTGGGCACCTCGCAAGTGCAGGGCTTGAGCACTGCGCAAGTGAACGCCTTGAGCACCGCACAAGTGGTGGCCATGACCACTTCTCAGGTGGCTAACCTGAGTGCAGCACAAGTCAAGGGTATGAGCACCGCGCAAGTGCAAGCTTTGCAAGACGCCGACGTTCAAGTGTTGAATGCGACACAAATCAAAGCATTGACCACGGCACAAGTGCAAGCTTTGGAGACCACCGATGTGGCCGGCCTCAGCAGCACCCAATTGGCAGCGTTGACCGCTGACCAAATGAGTGCCTTGACCACCGCACAAGTGGTGTCTTTGACCACCAGCTCTGTGACGAACTTGAGCTACGACCAAGTCAAAGCCTTCACCACCACCCAGTTGCAAGCTGTGGAAACAGCAGACATTGCGGTCTTGAACTCTGACCAATTCTCATCATTGAGCGCCACACAGGTGCAAGCCTTCACCACCGCACAGGTGGAGAAGCTCAGCACAGGCGTGATTGTTGGCTTGAGTAATACCCAAGTCGATGCGCTCAGCACCGCGCAAGTGGTGGCCCTGACCACCACCCAAGTGGGCGCCATGACAGCAGGTTCTGTCACCGCGTTGAGCTCTGGCCAAGTGGCTGCTCTCACCAACGGTCAGTTGGGTGCTTTGTCCACCGGACAAATCCAAGCTTTGGATGGCGGCGATGTGGCTGCCATGAGCACCGCGCAAGTCAACGCACTGAGCACCGCTCAAGTGAATGCCTTAACCACAGGTCAGGTTACAGCCTTGACGACAGATCAAGTGTCTAACTTGGCCAATGCAAAACTGCAAGCGGTCAACACCGCAGGCATTGCAGCCTTGACATCTGACCAAGTGGTGTCCCTCACCACAGGTCAAGTGGCTGCCATCACCACCACACAGCTGCAAGCGCTGAGTGTGGGCAGTGTCAATGCCATGACGACGACACAAGTGGCATCTTTGATTGCTGCTCAAGTGACTTCGTTGACCACGGGTACCGTGACAGCCTTGTCGTCTGACCAAATTGCGGCCCTGACCACAACGCAAGTGGGTGCTTTGAGCACCACCCAAGTGGCAGCGGTGACGGCTGACCAGGTGGTCGCCTTGACAACCGCACAAGTGGCCAAGCTCAGTACTACTCAATTGGGTGCGTTGACCGAAGCCAACGTGGCGAACTTGAGCACTGCGCAAGTGGATGCACTCAGCACCACACAGCTGACATCGTTGAGCACGGGTCAAATTGACTCACTCACAGCCGCTGTGGTGACCAGCTTGGCCACTGGCAAAGTGGCAGCGCTGACGACCTCGCAAGTGGCTGCACTGACTGCAGACCAAATGGGTGCGCTGTCCACCAGTGGCGCAGCAGCGTTGACCACCACACAGGTGAAGGTGCTGGGCGCTGACCAGATCCGCGCCTTGAGCACAGCCTCTGTGGCCGCCTTGACCACAGGTCAATTGCAAGCCTTGACTACAAGCCAAGTGAACCAGTTAACCAACACAACAGTGGCCTCGCTGACAACCAGCCAAGTTGCTGGCTTGAGCACCTCGCAGGTTGCAGTGTTGGCTGACTCGGTCATCACCGGCTTGAGTACGGATCAATTGACTGCGTTGACCACGTCTCAAGTGGGTGTGTTGACGGCTTCGCAAGTTCGTGCCCTCACGACAGCCGAGGTGGCTGCCTTGACCACCAGCCAAGTGACTGCTTTGTCTGCAACACAAATTGCTGCTATGGAAACAGCCGACATGGTGGCCATGTCGACCGATCAGGTCAGCGCGTTGAATACAACGCAAGTCGCCGCCTTGACCGTTGGCATGGTGACGGCACTGAGCACAGATCAAGTGGCCGCATTGGGTACAACCAACGTCACTGCACTGACCGCAACGCAAGTTCGTGCCTTGACCACAGCTAGCGTGGCTGCTTTGGGTACCGATCAGGTAGCCAAGTTGACGACATCGCAAGTCAATGCCTTGACAGCCTCTGCTATCGGCGCTTTGAGTACGGATCAGGTAGGTGCACTGACTACAGGTCAGGTGAAGGCCTTGACTACAGCCAACATCATCGCTTTGAGTACAGCACAAGTCGCTGCTTTGAGTACTGATCAAGCCGTCGCCTTGACTACATCTCAAGTACAAGCCATCGCAACTGATGACGTCCAGGCCTTGACCACAAGCGCGATTGCTGTATTGACTTCTAGTCAAGTACAGGCGTTGAGCACAGCTGCAGTTAACGCTTTGACGACTGACCAAGTTGTGGCACTCACTACTTCGCAAGTCAATATTTTGACTACTGGCGCAGTAGCAGCGTTGAACACTTCTCAGGTTGCTGCCTTGTCTACCGACCAAGTGCAGGCGCTTACTGTGTCGCAATTGACCTCGCTCAGCAATACACAAGTGAGTGCTCTGTCTACCACCCAAGTGGGTGCCTTGACCGCTAGCCAGCTGTATGGGTTGGTAACAGCCGCCCGAAACTAATCAGTAACTGTCTGACTTTGTAAAACAAATTTTTGAAAAGAGACCATCATGACCAACTCTATTAACAGCGTCACCAGCAGTTACTCATCAGTCACTTTTGCGGCGATGCCGGCTGCCACAAAACCAGTCTCTTCATGGACGACCACCGAGGTGGCAGCGATTGCGGCTGCAGATATTGGCTCTCTCCAGCCCTCTCATATTTCGGGTATGTCTACAGCCCAAGTCAATGCCATCAGCACCGCTGTATTGGCGGCACTGACTACCGCTCAAGTACAAGCGCTCAGTGCTAAGCATTTGGCAAGCTTTAGCACCGCAAGTGTGAACGCTTTGTCGACCGCTGCATTTGCTTCGCTGAGTGCCTCGCAAGTACAAGCCTTGAGCAATACCCAGGTGAGCAGCTTGAGTACTGCCAACGTGGGTGCGTTGACTTCGAGTCAGCTGAATTCGTTGAAAGCCACGCAAATCACCTCTATGTCGACGGCGCAGGTGAATGCAATTTCAACTACAGCTTTGTCTGCCATCAAGGGTTCGCAGCTTGCCATGCTAAGTACGGCTCAAGTCAACGCTTTGTCAACCAGCAGCTTGGGTAGCTTGACTTCTGCTCAAATTGTGTCGCTGACAACAGATCAAATTGTTGGTTTGATCACGTCGCAACTCGCCTCTTTGGGTACTGATCGCATTGCCAGTTTGACAGCTAACCAGATATCTGCCATCGAGACTGCTGATATCAGTGGCTTGACAACAGCTCAAGTTGAGGCCTTGTCAGCCAACCAGGTGAAAGCTCTGACTACGGGGCAGTTGGAAAAGCTGACGACCTCTCAGTTTGCGGCTATGACCGCTTCTGACATAGTGGCCCTGAGCGCTAAGCAAGTTACGTCGCTGACCACATCACAAGTTGCCTCCATGACCACAGCACAAGTGGCAGCTTTGACCAAAGATGAAGTCTCTGGCATGAGTACAGCCCAAGTGCGTGCATTGACTACCACGCAAGTTAGTGCATTGACTACTGCTGCTTTATCTGCGTTCACTACAGCTCAAATGGGTGCATTTAATACTGCCCAGGTGAGCCAGTTGACTACTACTCAAACTAAGGCTCTGAGCGTTTCACAGGTGTCTACGTTGACTAGCACACAAGTCAACGCGCTGACCACGACACAAGTAGGCGCATTGACAGACAAACAAGTCAAAGCTTTGACCACCAGTCAAGTTAGCGCCATGGGTACCACCCAGTTGGCAGCTTTGACCACCACTCAAGTGGCAGCCATGGAGGTGGCTGATGTGGCTGCGTTGACATCCACGCAAGCCAATGCCCTAACCACTAGCCAGCTTCAAGCTTTGACAGCTTCTCAAGTAAAAGTTTTGTCAACAGCCACGGTCGCTGGCTTGAACACCACACAAGCCACAGCTTTGACCAGCACACAGCTGGCCGCGTTTACAACTGGCCAAATTGGCAGTTTGTCGAGCACTGCTGTCTCCAAGCTTGGCACGGCGCAAGTAGCTGCTTTGAACGTGCTGCAAATTGGCGCATTGACTACCGCCTCAGTCAACGCCATGAGCACCAGCCAAGTGCAAGCACTGACGGCCAATCAATTCAAATCGCTCAGTACTGGCGCAGTGGCGGCACTGACTACATCACAAGTTGGCGCGCTCACCACTTCGCAGGCGGCTGTTCTGTCGGCTACTTCTGTTGCCGCACTGACTACTGCTTCGGTTGCAGCTTTGTCTACTAGCCAAGTCAAGGCCATGAGCAACGAGGCAGTGACAGCTTTGAATACGGCACAAGTCAAAGCGATGACTACCACTGCATTGGCTGCCTTGACAAGCGAGCAAGTGGCCACGCTCAGCTCGGCAGAAGTGGCATTGCTGAGCACCTCACAAATCAAAGCTTTGGACACCGCCCAAGTGAAGGCCTTGGCTGCAGGCGGTATCAGCGCGTTTGACACAGCACAGATGGCGGCCTTGACCACAGGTCAAGTGGCGTCACTCACAGCTGCACAGGTGAAAGTGTTGACCACCGCACAAGTGGCAGCATTGGGAACCACCAATGTGAAGGCATTGACATCCACCCAGCTGGCTGCTTTCAGCAATACCCAGTTGGGTGCTTTGACCACGGCTGAGGCCTCTAGCCTAAGCACCAGCCAGCTTGCAGCGCTGAACATTGGCCAAATTGGTGCCCTCACCACCACGGTGGTGGCAGCTTTGGGTACAGACCAAGTGAAGGCCCTGTCAGTTGACCAGTTCAAGGCTTTGGGCACTGCTGCGGTAGCAGCACTGACCACAGCTCAAGCTGCAGTAGTGACCACCACTCAGCTCGCGGCTTTGAGCAAAACCCAGGTGGGTGCATTGACCACAGCGCAAGTGGCAGCTCTGAATACTTCTCAAGCCAAAGCACTCTCTGTATTGAGCGTGGCGTCGCTGAGCACTGGTCAGCTGCAAGCGTTGAGTACAGCCGCAGTGAATGTGTTGGATGCCAAACAGGTGGGTGCATTGACCACCACGCAAGTCGCCGCATTGGGTACTAGCCAAGTGAACGCTTTGTCTTCAACTGCGGTGCAAGCTTTGTCGGCTACACAAGTGGGGGCGTTGACCACTGCACAAGTGGCAGCCATGACGACAACGACACTGCAAGCGCTTGAAAGTGCAGATGTGGTGGCTTTGACCACGGCGCAGTTCAATGCGATGACCAGCACACAAGTGGCTTCTTTGACCACTTCACAAGCCAAAGCCTTGGCTTTGGATGATGTGGCTAGCTTGGGTACAACTCAGCTCAAAGGTTTGACAACCACTCAAATTGCCACTCTGACAGCCACACAACTCAATGCGTTGAGCACCACTTCGGTGGCAGCTTTGGGCACAGACCAGTTGCAAGGCTTGAGCAAGACGCAAGTGACGAGCTTGAATGCCACTAACCTCAAAGCATTGACAACAGCTCAAGTGGCTGCGTTGACTACCACTCAGCTCTCAGGCTTGAGTGACACGCAAACCAAAGCGCTGACCACCACTCAGGTTGGAGCCTTGAGCAACTCGCAGTTGCAAGGCTTGTCGGCAGCGACCCTCAAGGCGCTGACCACGACTCAAGTGGGTGCATTGAGCACGGCACAAGTGGCTGCACTGACCACCACGCAAGTGAAAGACATGGCCAGCACGACAGTGGCCGCCTTGAGCTCGACCCAAGTGAATGCGATGACTACCAGCCAAGTTGCGGCATTGACCAAAGCCTCGGTGGCAGCGCTGACCACTGGGCAAGTGGCAGGGTTAAACACCACCGTGCTTAAAGCCTTGACGACAGAAGCTGTAGCTGCAATGACGAATGATCAAGTCAAAGCCTTGACCACGGCCAGCGTGGCTGCGATGGCCACAGACCAGGTGAAAGCCCTTGAGTCTGCAGACATTGCAGTGTTGAGCTCGGCACAAGTGGGCGCGTTGACGACGACCCAAGTGGGAGTGCTGACGGCTAATCAAGTCAAGTCACTCAGCACGGGTGCTATTGCGGGCTTGGCAACGAGCACTGTGGCTAAACTGAGCAGCACACAATTGAATGCCTTGACCGCCAACAGTGTGACAGCCTTGTCGACTGCGCAAGTGGCGGCATTGACGACCACGCAAGTGGCAGATATGACCGCAACCTTAGTCTCTGCGTTGACCACCACACAAGTGGGTGGCATGACCACCGCCCAAGTGGCAGCGTTGACCACAGCCTCTATCGTGGCACTGTCTGCAACTCAGGTAGGGTCTATGACGACATCGCAAGTGGCTGGCTTGACGACTTCTCAGGTCAAAGCGCTTGAGACTGCAGATATTGCAGGGTTGAGCACTGGCCAAGTGCAAGCACTGACGACATCACAAGTGGCTGCTATGGAAGTGGCTGACTTGAAGGCCCTGACTTCGACGCAAGTGAATGCGCTGTCTGCTACGCAGATTGGTGCGTTGACTGGGGCTCAGTTGTTAGGATTAATGGGCAAGTAATTTACAAACCCCTCTGATGCTTATATGTCAGAGGGGCTTTTGTGTTTCAAGCAGTTAACTGCTGTAGCATCATGCTCATCACACGTTCGTAACTAAATTGATCCTTCATTTCATCAAATACAGCCTCTTTAATTTCGTTGTATTTTCTAATATTTGTTGGATTTAAATAGTAATTAATTAAATATTGCATTTCTTCTGGTGAATCGAACGATATTTCATTGCATGTGGGGCACAGTTCAATTAGTTTGGATCTTTTGTCTGTAATGACGAAGCCGCCAGACATGACGATGTCGATGATTCGATTATTAATTGCGGAATCAAACTGCAATGAGCTAATGTTAATGCTAATCTTTGATTTTTGATATATCGATTGTGTATTTTGATAGTCGGTTGTTGGAGGTAGATAGTGAATATTTTCCTTGTGGATCTTCATTAGTGGATTTTCAATACGACCATGTGATAAATCGCCACCATAGATAGCAATAATATGATTATTTATTTTGCTAATCAGCTCTCCTCTATATGCCATTGAAAGTTTAGTAACTTCATGCATTAAAAATTGAAATGTTGCGAGGTCATGAAATTGAGCGGTGCCGAATTTGGTTCTAAAAAATGTATCAGACAGCAGCTTCCATATTTCAGGTTGTATTAAAAATGTTGACTGTGATGTTCGTTGCCATGCCATGGCAAACAAATGATGATTGACTTGGAGTGAGTCGGGTGGGTAAGCATGAAGGTTGGACATGAGGTGCCCGACAAAACTCAGATCATGATGAAATGATTCATTATCGAAATTCTTATTTGGTGAGAATTCGCTGGCGTGCGTGATTTCGTAGCAGTTCTTAATGCCAATGCTTTCAAAGTTGGCTATATTTGAAGATTCGATAAAAAAATGGAATAAACGATCGGTATGGCTAATCAGTACTTGTAAATAGCTTTGTATTTCTTGAATTTCACTGGGCTTATAGAAGGATGAGTCATGGTGTATTATTATTATTTTTTTATCGATCTCCTCAATTAGATATTTTCCAGTGTTGATATTAAAATTATTGATAAAATTATTATCATTCGTTGAAATGTAATAATCAATCTCGATATTATTGATGACTTTTACGAAGGTGTCATAATCAAATGCAGATGGGTCAATAAAATGAACTTCATGGCCTAATTTTTTGAGTGCCGAAACGATTGATATTGCTAACCGATTGTAAATCGGTGTCGAAGAACTCTCGATCATGAATTTCATACGTGACATCTTGACTTATACCTTTTGAAGTTGTGTAACTAGATTGGCCCCAGACCATTCCTGTTGCAAAACTTTAAACCGGCCATGGAAGCCATAGATTTTGGCCCATGTATAAGTGTCATCAAAGTATTTGATGAATGTTTCTTCCGTGATGATATTCACATGTGTAGGGTCTTGAAAAGCTGCACTATGTGGGTAGGCAGGTGTGACTGATAAAAAAATACCGCCAGTTTTCAAAACTCTGTAAATCTCATTCATCAGTTCAATGAAAGGATTTCTTTTTTCCGGCATATAAATTACACGCGGTATATGCTCAATAAACTGAAAAGCTGTTACATACTCAAAAGAGTCATTTTCGAAGGGAATTCCTCCAACTGCCAAATCTGCTGCAACGATGTTATCCCCGAGATCACTTCTGATATCGACGCCAAATACTTCGTCTGCGTTATAAGGGTTGTTAGGATTAGGACCAGAGCCAAGATCAAGTGTTTTAGTCATAAATTTCTTTCTAAATTAATGTTTAGTTGCGGGAGATTGAGATTGAGGGTGAGGGTGAGGGTGAGGGTGAGGGTGAGGGTGAGGGTGAGGGTGAGGGTGAGAGTTCCGGCGCTTGAAAATTCAAAGCACAAAATATTGATGTCCAATGACTTCGCTCGTATTTGCTCCATGCATGTACAGCCATAGGAATTTTATTTCCTGTTAACTTAAAGAGATGAATAGGGTCAATGTCGTGGCTAAATAAAGCTGCAGTCATGATATTTGGCATCTGAAATGATTTCGATATTTGCCCCATGAAAGAAAAATATAGATCCTCCGCATGTCCCTGTGTGCCCCATATGCTTGTTACATCATCGAATTCATCTAATAGATCAATGCATGCTTTGATTCTCCGTAAGCTCAGACCGCCATTGCCAACAAATGTTGTACACGTAATCCCTTCAGGAATTGGTATCTTTTTTGTTTTTATTTTTAAAGAGTAGCCGCTTGGCCAAGGTGCACCGATATAGTCGTATGGTTTTTCTAGCCACTCATTAAGTTCTGGCTTTAGAACAATAGCATCAGGCTGGCAAATTAGGCAGAACTCATAGTTGATAAAAGTTTCGTAAAAAAACGTGCTGGTTAGCAGCTTGTTATAGCCGGCAATATTATTGAAGTACTCAGGATCAAAGAAATAAGGCGTGATTACTCCGAAGTTTCGGTTGTAATACGACAAGTCAAGACCTTCTGGAGCGACCCAGTAAATATCGTGTCCTTGCAGATTTGATAAAGACGTTTTCACAGAAAAAAGCTCATCTTCATCCAGTTGGCTTTTATAGATTGGTATCAACACCGCACAGTTTTGTTTTTGGTTCATAGCTTACCTATCAGCTGTTTGATGGCGTCGGCTTGTACTGCGGGGGTAGGTGGCCAAATCTGTTCATTGATCCGCGCCTGCAACAACCCCTTGTAATGCGTTCGAATAGCCTCATCCGTCGCCATCTGCAGTGCCTTGTCGTGATATTCCTGAAAGCTATAACAAGCCAGCTCAGGCATCCCCACGTCATGCAACAAACTCGCTGCCACGCGTGAGGCAAAGCTGCCGCCACACAGGCTGACCACGGGCAGTCCTGCGCGCAGTGCATCGCCAGCGGTGGTGTGGCCGTTGTAGGGGAAGGTGTCGATGAACACATCGGCCAAGCGATAGCGGGCCAAGTGGTCTTCCACGCGCGGCAGGCGCGAGGCAAAGATGATGCGCTCAGGGTCTACGCCGTGGTCGCGTGCGCTTTGGGTCAGATTGGTGTGTGCGCCTTCGTTGAGCTTCATCAGCCACAGCACGCTACCCGGCACTTCTTTGAGCAAGTCCATCCACACCTTAAACAAAGGCGGGTTGATTTTGTAATCGTGGTTAAAGCTGCAAAACACCACGCCCTCTTCAGGCAAGCCAAAGTCGCTGCGCTTGGGTGTTTCGGGCGAGGGGACGACCGAGTCATCACGCGGCAGGTAGCAATGCGGCAACTTCAAAATCTTTTCGCCGTAGTGCTGTTCTAGCTCGTCTGGAATGATGCGTGGGTCTGAAATCAGGTAGTCGATGTAAGGCAAGCCCAGCGTGCCGGGGAAGCCAAGGTACGTCACCTGTGCAGGGGCAGGGCGGTGGGCCAAGATGTCGAGGCGTGTTCCTTCGGTGTGGCCCGACAAGTCAATGAGCACATCCATTTCCATGGCGCGCATGAGCTTGGCCACATCGAGGCTGGTCATGCTGTGGCAGTCGATGTAGTGGTCAAAAGCGCAGCGATAGCGTTTCCACAAGTCGCTGTCGTCGCTCACGCCGGTAAAGAAGCCGGTCAGTTCAAACTGTGATTTGTCGAACTGTTCAATCAAACCAATGAGCAAGTAGCCCACAGGGTGCACGCGGAAGTCGGCCGAGATAAAGCCCACGCGTTTTTTGCGGTGCTGGTATTTTTCGCCTTTCCACAGCGGGTTGGGCGAGGCTTGGTATTTGTCGGCGGCATACAGCTCGGCGCATTTGCGAATGACGGCGGCGTCATCAGTGATGGCCATGATGGTCAAGGGGCCGCAGGTGAGCTTGCCCGCTTCAATGCCAGCGATGATGCGGGCTTTGGAGGCTTCAAAGTCGGTCCAATCGCAGTTGCTCAGGCGTGCACCCATGAGGTGGCCTTCGCCGTAAGCGTAGTCGGGGGCCACTTGCAATGCGTGTGCAAAAGCGCGGGTGGCCAAGGTGTATTGCTTGTACTGGCCCAGTAATTGGCCTTGGCCTTCGAGGGCGCGCACGTGGTCGGGGTTGATGTCGGTGGCGGCGGTTAGGCACAGCAGCGCATCGTGGTGTCGGTTGATGGCTTGCAGCAAGGCGGCCTTGTTGGTGTAGGCCTCCATGTAGTGTGGGTCTGCGGCAATGGCTTGGTCGTACACGGCCAGCGCGTCTTCGGCTAGGCCGAGGTCGTGTAAGGTTTTGGCTTTGGCAAAGTGGCCCAGCGGCAAGTGAGGTGCGGCTTCGCAGGCTTGGCTGAAAAACGCCAAGGCGCCAGGTGTGTCCATTTGCGCTGAGCGTGCAACGCCTAGCGAGTAAAGCGTTAAGAAGTTTTTGCCATCCAGCGCCAAGGCTTGGCGCAGCAGCTGTTCAGCTTGGGCGTGTTGGCCTTCACCTTGCAACGCAATGGCTTGTGTGTTGAGTGCCACCACTTCGGAGTGGCTTGGCGTGGCCTGGCCATTGGCTGTGTTGGCATTGGCCAAACGCACCGTGTCTAAATGGGCTTGGGCGCTAGGCAGCGCTGGGTCAAGCTTGAGAGCTTTTTGCACCGCCTTGAGGGCCTCGTCCATCCGGCCCAAGTTAAACAAGATGACCGAATACGCCAAGTGCGCTTGTGCAAACTTTGGCGAGCTGGCCACGACTTTTTCCATATAAGGCAAGGCCGTTGCATGGTCGCCCGTGCCTGATGCAATGGCCCCGAGCGAATACAAGGCCACGGCGTTGCTGGCGTCGAGTTGCAAGGATTGTTTGAACAGCGCTTGTGCGGCGTCGTTCTCTCCTGCGTGTTGGTGTGCGATGGCTTTGTCTAGCAAAGCTTGCAACGCAGCTCGGTTAACGCGTGTGTTCATGTGTGTTTTGTCCTTGTTCACAGCCACTCAAGCGGCACGTTTTGGCCGGCCGATGCCAGCAGTTGCTGGCGGCGCAGGCGCACGTGGGGGTTGGGGGCGGGCCATTTTTTGTAGATGGATAAATAGTCCGACACCGTGTGCAGACCATTGGCCGTGCTAGATGAGCCACGGCGCTGATGCGGGTTGACGTAGTCTTTGTAGACCACGGCGCCCACGATGTTGGCGTGGGTGAAAGGGGTGTCACTTGCCACGTTGAGCAAGAAGTCCCAATCGTCCAAGCTGCTCAGGTGGGGGTCTTGTTGGCGGCCCAACACCGCTTCGCGCGGGAAGATGGCGCTGTGGTTTTGAATGAAGTTTTTCACGTACAGCGATTCCACATCCATCTGTGCCACGCTGTATTCGTTGGTTTGCAAGGCCTGGGCATTTGGCGCTTGGCGGTTTTCTTGCACCACGCGGTAATTGGTGTAAATCACACGACCGGGGTGGGCAAGAGTGGCTTGGTAGGCCTTTTCTAAGTAGTCGGGCAAGAACGCATCGTCATCATCTAAAAAGATCACATAGCGGCCCCGCGCATGTGCCATGCCTTGGTTGCGGCTAAGGGCTGGCCCGAGTTTGCCGGTGCGCTTGATGAAGGTGTCGTGCTCTTGCAGGCCTGCGGCGGCTACTTGCATGGTGTCGGCATCCAGGGTGTCAGACACCACAATCATTTCGTGGTCTGTAAAACCATTCGCCCGCACCGACGCCAACGCACGGGCCAGCAGCAGTGGCCGCTGGTGCGTGGTGATGATGATGCTGAAGTAAGGCGTAGCCATGTGGCGGTTTTTTGACAAGTTGTGACTTGGGTGGGATCAATAAGCAAAACCCAAGCCAACTTGATAAGCAAGCCTAGACTGTCAAACAAAGCGGCAATGAAAACTGGCACAAAAATCGCTTGAGTGTTGGCAACCTAATTTGCACAACCAGGAGTTTTCAAATGACCCTTATTCAAGAATTGATGAACCAAAGCGCCACCGGCAACATGCTGCAAGGCGGCGTCATCAAGCGCTTTAGCCCATTGGAGATCCGCGAAACCATTCAAACCTTGGTCGCGACAGAACAAATCGAAACCGCTTACGCCCTGGGCGAAGCGGGTTTGGCCATTTATCCCAACAGCGAAGACATGCTGGCCATTTGCGGCTTGTTGGCTGTGATGCGCCAAGACTGGCCAGCTGCCGTTGAGCTGCTGCAAGAGTTGGTTGAACTGCAAGGCCAAAACATTCAGCCTTTCACCTATGTGATGTTGGTGCGCGCCCTGCGTTGCAACCTCGACCCCGCAGGTGCTTTGAAAATGGCTAACCAAGGCTTGCACTACTATCCTGGCCAGCTCGAACTCGAAGCCGAGCGCTTGGCGCTGGATGAGTACGTGGGCTCCATGGCGTCATCTGCCCAAACGCACTAAGCGGCAATTTGCCGCTCAAGGGCGGCAACACTTTGCCTCTGAGGTTCCTACATTGCCATGCAAGTGGAAGACATCCACCAACTCGGTTTAGACCAAGTCATTCAACTGGCTGAACAGTTTCAAAGAGCAGGGCGCAGCGCTGATGCGATTGCGCTCTACACCCTTTGGAATCAAAACAGCCCGTCGAGCGACCGCCACATTGGTTGGTTCAACCAAGGTGTGATGCAGCTCAACGCCGGCGACATCGATGGCGCAGAGCATGCCTACCGCTGCAGCTTGGATTTGTATCCAGGCTTTGCACAAGCACGCATCAACTTGGGCTTGTTGTTAGAGCGCAAGGGTTTACATGATGACGCCATGCTGCAGTGGAGCCAAGTGGCCGCCTCTGGCTATTTGCAAGGCGCGGCCAATGTCGACCTTCAGACCTTGGCGCTCAACCACATTGGGCGCTTGCAAGAGCAACTCAAGCATTACGACCTGGCTGAGCACGCGCTTACCCAAAGCCTGCAACTCAATCCGCGCCAAGCGGATGCTTTGCAGCACTGGGTGCATTTGCGCAGCAAGCAATGCAAATGGCCCGTGATGCAAGCCATGCATGGCGTTACCGTCAACGCCATGCTCACCCATACCTCGCCTTTGGCCATGTTGGCTTTGCACGACGACCCCGCACTGCAGCTCATGGCGGCGCAATCGTTTGTGCAGCGCAAATTCAACTTGCCCACGCAACGCCTGTGTGTGAACGCGCCTTACAAGCATGAGCGCATCCGCATCGGCTACTTGTCGGGCGATTTGTGTACTCATGCTGTGGGCTTGTTGATGGCCGAACTGCTGGAAGCGCATGACCGCAGCAAGTTTGAAATTTATGCGTTCGACTACAGCATTGAAGACGGCAGCGAATACCGCCAACGCCTGAAAAATGCGTTTGACCACTTCGTCGACATCCGTGCCATGGACGACAGCCAAGCCGCTGCCGTCATTGCCCATGCCGAAATTGATGTGCTGTTAGACCTTCATGGCCTCAGCTCTGGGGCCCGCCCTGGCATCTTGGCCATGCAAGCCGCACCGCTGCAAGGCACGTACCTCGGCTTCATTGGCACCACGGCCTTGCCCTGGGTGCAGTTTGTGGTGACCGATCGTTTTGCCTTGCCCGAGGCGCTGACGCCCTATTTCTCAGAAAAACCTTTGTATGTGGACGGTAGCTTTTTGCCACTCAACCACACACCCACGCCACCGTACACGCAAACGCGCACCGAGCTGGGTTTGCCAGAAGACGCCTTTGTGATGGCGTGCTTCAACAATGTGTACAAATTCAACACCGAGATGTTTGCCACCTGGATGAACATCTTGAAACGCGTCGATGACGCGGTGTTGTGGCTGCTGGACGACAACCCCAGCGCCACCCGCGAACTTAAAAAACAAGTCGCCTACCACGGCGTGCCGCTGGATCGCGTGGTGTTTGCCAAACGCACCTCGCACTCCGAATACCGTGCACGCATGCAGTTGGCCGATGTGTTCTTAGACACCACGCCTTACAACTCAGGCTCAACCGCCCGCGATGTGCTCGACTGCGGCTTGCCCATGGTCACGCTCAGTGGCCGCACGTTTGTGTCGCGCATGGCCGGTAGCTTGCTGCATTCGATAGGGCTGGATGAACTCATCACCAGCAGCCATGACGAATATGAGAACTTAGTGGTTGATCTGGCCGCAGACAGAGCCCGATTGGCCTCGTATCGCCACACCCTGATTCAAGGCCACAAAGCCCGCGAAGAGGCGCCTTCCAAGCTCGTGCGCAGCTTAGAAGCCCAGCTGGCTCAGCGGGTGAGCGCCCTATAAAGAACTGAGCGTTGCTGCCGATACCAGAAGAGTTCCTCTTCTGGGTTGCAGCTCTCGTGTCACTCTCTGTCTCCAACATTTCTAGCTTGTCGGCCGTGCGCAGCATGGCTGCACCTGCGCCCATCACGTTGGCGCAGGCAGTGGCAGATTTGCAAGGCAGCCGCTTGAGCCAGCCTGTGGTGGTGGAAGACACCCAAGCCAACCTGCAAAGCAATTTAGGTTGGCTGCAAAAACTGGCTGCAGCTAACAAGCTCAGCAGCGTGAGCTTGACCGATGGGGCAACCAGCCTGCAATTCACCGCCTCGCAGCTGAGCAGCCATTCGGCGCTGATTGGCAAGCTGACAAATTCGGGCATCAATCTGGCGGTGGTCGACACCGCGGCCAACACAGCCCGCATGGCCTCGCGTATCCGGGACACCTACGAGGTGTCCATCACTGACACCGCGGCCAATATCCAAAAAAACGCCACGTCTTTGCAAGCCCTCGCAGCCGCCGGCAAGATCGACACACTGGCGTTGAGCGACAACTCAGTGCCTGTGGTCATGAAGGCCAGCCAGTTTGCCAACACCTCTGCGCTGCGCGCCTTGCTCAGCGATGCCACTGTCAATGTGGTCGACACCGCAGCCAATGTGGCGACTTTCAACGTTGAGGGTGCTAGCCAAGTCACCATCAAGGACACACTGGTCAATGTGTTGAAAAACGCATCCACCTTGAACCCTAAAGCGGCCAGTGCGCTGAATATGGATGTGACACTGCTTGGAAGCTCACGCGCAGTCACCATGTCGGCGCAAGACTACTTGAACAGCACCGATTTGCGAGACAAGCTGCAAGGCATCAGCTACACCATCAAAGGTTCCGCTGCCGACATTGCCGACAACGCCAATGATTTTTATGACTTGAAGGTGGCGGTGACTGACACTGCAGCCAACGTGCAAGCCAACCTCGATGTACTGCAAAGCTTTGCAACCAACCGACAATTGGCATTGAAGGTGACCGACGCCAAAACTGGCTCTATCAAGATGACGGTAGACCAGGCCTTGCAAATGGGCAACCTCACGGGCACAGCGCTCGCGCTGGAGGATTCGGCGAGCAATATTCAGACAAATTTCAATGAGTTGCTGAAAGTCAAAAAGATCAACGCTATTCAGCTCACCGACACGGCCAGACCCGTGATTGAAGTATCACAAGCCCAGTACAAAAACGGCGCAGCCATGCTGAACAAAATCAGCGGTGCAGCGGTGTTGGTGGAGTTTGACAAGGTGCTCAAAGACTACAAGATCACCGCCAACAACGATGGCAGTTATTCGGTCAATAACTTCAATTACAAGAAGGTCAATTTCTTCAAGTTCAGCGACACCACCACGTTTGCCAACACGGGTGATAAAAACATCAATGCCATGGTGTTGGGAGCCACCAAGTATTGGTGGCGTGATGAGGCCAACCCCATCACTACCTCGGATGATTTGGTGAAAGCTGGCGTGTACGCCATGGGTACGGGCAGCAGCAAGACCACGGTGACCTACAGTTTTTTAGATGCCTTGCCGCTAGACAACACAGCCGACAGCAAAGGCTTTAGGCCGATGAGCGCCGAGCAAAAATCTGGCGTACTCAGAGCCTTTGACTATTTGTCTTCGTTAATTGGCGTGACCTTTGAAGAAGCGGCTACGCCCGACCAAGCCGACATCAACTTTGGCACCAACAACCAATACAGCCAAGGCAGTTCAGCTTACGCCAACGTGCCCAACGGCAGCGGCAACCACCCGGTTTATTTGATGCTCGACAACGGCCCTGGCAACCTCAATACCTCGATGGCCACTGGCAGCTATGGTTGGCAAACCTTGATTCACGAGTTGGGCCACACCCTGGGCCTCAAGCACCCTGGCAACTACAACGCCAGTGGTGGCTCTGTGCCCGGGCCGTTTTTGCCCAAGGCTTTGGACAACCGTGCGTACACCTTGATGTCGTACAACAACCCAGACGGCACGATGGAGGTGACCAAGACCACCACCAATGGCATTTCATACAAGTACTCGGCCAGCAGCGTCAATGCCAGCACCTACATGATGTATGACATTGCGGCTTTGCAGTTTTTGTACGGCAAGGGCACAGGCGCGGGTTTGGATGCCTACCAAGTCAACACCTTCACCGCCGATTGGTCGGGCATGCAAACGCTGTGGATGCCGCAAGACGGCACCATAGACGCTTCTGCCGTTGAGAATTCCAACATCATCGATTTACGCCAAGGTGCGTTCAGCTCGATCAATGTGATTCCCAAGAGCATCACCGACAGCTTCCCAAGCTCGCTGCAAACAGCTGCTACCTATATGGGGCTCAACAACGTGGGCTTGGCTTTTGGCAGCCAGGTGACCACGGCCAAAGGTGGTGCTGCAACCGATGTGTTCTACACCACGCTAGACAACGATGTGTCCATTGAGGGCGGCGCGGGTGACGACACGGTGTATTTGGTGGGCTCAGAAAACGATTGGCGTATCGATGAAAGTACACGCACAGCCGATGTACAGACCTACATCAACTTCAAAGGCAATGACATTCCCTTAGAGTCGCGCTTGCGTGTGACGGTGAACAAGGTGGAGTTCATCAAGTACTACGACCCCGATAAAGTGGCTACCACCCACACACGCTTAGACCTGAGCGCCTGACACGCTAGACTGATGTACAAAAACAAAGAGCCGCTTTCGCGGCTCTTTGTTTTTGGCGATACGCGGTCTTTACAAGCCCAGCACAGCACGCTGCGCGTTGCTGAAAGCAGCGCGTTGGTCTACGGTGAGCGCAGCAATCTGTTGTGACGTGAACGCCGACAACTGTGACGTACTGAACGCCACGGTTTGCGTGGTGCTCATATTGGCAATGTTCTCCACCGGGATGGCGGGCACTTGCCATGCAGTGAACGCCGCCACCTGCGCGGTGGTGAACGCTTGCATTTGGCGTGTGCTGAACGCGCCGATTTCGGTGGTCGTCAAATTGGAAATTTGGTCTGACGAGAAAGCCGGAATTTGCGTGTACTCGAAGCCACGGATTTGCGCCGTGGACATGCCCGCCAATTGCTCGGTCGACAGTGTGCGAATTTGGTCTGACGACAAGGTCTTGAGCGAACCGCTGGCAATGGCCTGAACTTGCGCCACAGACAAGGTTTGCAGCTGGTCCTCGGTCAGCACACCCACTTGACGGCTGGTCAGCACGTTGATGTCGTCGGTGCCCAAAGCCGGCAGCTGTGAGGTGGTGATGGCCTTGATTTGATCGGTGGTCAAGTTGCTCACTTGCGTTGGGCGCAGTGCGGCAATTTGGTCAGACGTGAACGCGGCCAACGCGCCTGTGCTGATGGCTGGCACATCGGTGTGCTCGATGGCGGTAATTTGCAGCGTGCCCAGTGCAGGGAACTGGCTGGCCGTGATGGCGCCAATTTGTGTGCTTGTCATGGCCACGATGTTGTCTGTGGTCAAAGCCGACAGCAAACTGCCTGTGATGTTGCTCAGCTGCGTGGTCGACAAAGCCGTCACTTGGTCGGAGACCAAGCTTTCGATTTGGCCCGTGGTCAAGTTGTTGAGCTGGGTTGAGGTCAACACAGAAATCGAAGCAGGGCGGATGGCCGGCACCAAGGTGTTGGGCATGACGCTTAACTGGTCGGTGCTGAGTGCGCCGATTTGTGTGGGGTTCATGCCCCAGATGTCGGCGGTTTCCAGCGCTTGAATTTGCTGGCTTTCCAATGCAGACAGCTGTGCTGTGCTCAAACCCACAATTTGCGCGCTGCTCATGGCCGTGATTTCTTCGGCGGTCAAGCTGGTGAGCTGTGTGGTTGAGAGCAAGCCCACTTGTGCCACGGTGAGCGACTGGATTTGTGCCGCACTCATGCTTGGCAGCTGATCGGTGGTCAAGGCGGCCAGTTGGGCTGTGCTGAGTGCACGCAACTGGGCGCTGGTGATGCCGTCGAACTGGTCGATGGTCAGCGCCGCCACTTGTGCCGTGCCCAAGCTTGGAATTTGCTCGGTGGTCAAAGCGGCCACTTGTGTCGACGTCAGCTGGGTCAAGTTGGTGTTGCTCAAGCTCGACAGCGCTGAAGTGGTCAAGTTGGCCACTTGGTTGTTGGTGAGCGACTGGATTTGCTCTGCCGTCAACGCGTTCATTTGCGTGCTGGTGAGCGAGGCCAGTTGGTCGGTACCCAATGCAGCCACTTGTGCGGTGCTGAAGTTGGCCAGCTGTGCGGTGGTCAAGTTGGGCAGCTGTGTGGTCGTCAACGCTTTGACTTGTGAAGTGGTGAAGGCCGTCACATCGTTGGCACTCAAGCTGGCCAGGGCGCCTGTGCTGATGGCGCCTACTTGGCCTGTGGTCAACACCTCAAGCTGAGCGGTGGTCATGGCATCGAGCTGTGTGCCTGTGAGGGCAGCCACACTGGAAGTGGCGAGTGTGCTCACCTGATTGGTGGTCAAGAACTGAATTTGGTCGCTGACCAGGGCCGCCACTTGCGTGGTGGTGAAGCTGTTGAGTTGTGTGCTGCTCAGGGTGGTGAGTTGATCTTCGTTGAGCAACTGCACCTTGGTCACTGCCAAATTGGCCAGCTGGTTGCTGGTCAGTGCTTGCATTTGGTCGGTCGGCAAGGTCAACACTTGCGCGTTGGTCAAGGCATTGAGCTGCGCGGTGGTGAGTGCCGCTGTTTGTGTGCTGCTCAAGTTCGCCAGTTGCTCTTCGCGCAAGCCGGCCATGTCTTGGGTTTCGATGGCCACAATTTGTGCGGTGCTGAATACCTCGAGCTGCGAAGTGTCCAAAGCCGCCAGTTGCGTGCTGCTCATGGCGGTGATGTGCGCACTGGTGAGCTTGCCAATCTGGTCGGTGGTGATGGCCAGCACCTGTTCTTCGGTGAAGGCCGACACCACGGCGTTGCTCAGGTTGGGCACCAAGGATGTTGACAAACCTTCGATTTGCGACGTGGTCAAGGTGGCCACCTGTGCGGCGGTAAGCGAGTTGAACTGTGTAGACGTGAAGGCTTCGAGCTGTTCGGTCGAGAGCGTGCGCAGCTGCGTGGACAACAAACTGCCCATTTGTGCATTGGTCAAGGCACGCAACTGGTCGGTGAGCAAGACTTCAATTTGGTCGGTGCCAAGGGCCTGCAATTGGTTGCTGTTCATCACGGCCAAGTCGCCCGTTTCAATGGCGGCAATTTGGTCGGTCGTCATGGCAGCGACTTGGTTGGTAAACAAGGCGCCAATTTGGTTGCTGGTCAGGCTGACGATTTGGTCGGTGTCAAACGCAGAAACTTGCTCGGTGGTCATGCTCACCAAATCACGGGTTTCAATGGCTTGCACTTGTGCGCTGGTCATCACTGCCAGTTGGTCGGTGGTGACGACGGCCATTTGTTGCGCTGTGAATGCGGCAATGTCGCGAGTCTCGATGGCAGCAAATTGGTCAGAGGTGAACCAAGTCACTTGCTCGTTGGTGAAGCTTTCGAACTGAGGTTGTGTCAGTGCCACGATTTGGTCGGTCGACAAGCTGGTGAGTTGGTCTGAACTCATGGCCGTCAGCATCTCGGCACGCATGGCTTGCATGTGTGCGCTGGTCATGGCGCCGAGCTGCTCGGTGCTGAGCGCTTGCATTTGCGCACTGGTCATGGCGCCCACATCGTTGGTGGGCAAGGCTTCTATTTGTTCGGTGGTCAGCGCGGCCACGTTTTCCACACTCATGGTGGACATTTGGTGCGGCGTGATGGCGCCAATTTGTTCGGTGGTCAGCGCTTGAATTTGGTCGGTGCTCAGGGCGTTGATTTGGCGTGAGGTCAGACCCACGATGTCAAACGCTTCAATGGCCACGATTTGTGTGGTGTCCAAAGCGCCCAGTTGGGCGTTGGTGAGGCTGCTGATTTGGGCGCGGCGCATGCCAGCAATTTGCTCGGTCGTCATGGCGGCCACTTGCTCTGGGCCAAACGACACAATTTGCGCTGTGCTCATGGCTGCCAAGTCACCGGTTTCCAGTGCCGCCACTTGGTCGGTGGACATGGCGCTGATTTGCGCGGCCGTCAGGCTTTGCACTTGGCGCTGTCCCAGCGCAATGATTTGGTCAGTGTTGAGTGCGCCAATTTGATCTTGGCCTAACGATGCAATTTGCGCGTTGGTGAGCGAAGCCACTTGGCCCGTGGTCAAGGCGTCAATTTGGTCGCTGGTGGTGGCGTTGAGCTGGTTGGCAGTGAGGACCGCCAAATCGCGGGTTTCAAAGCCGGGCATCTGGTCGGTCGTGAAAGCCTGCATTTGATCGGTGGTCAACATGCGCATGTGATTGCCCGAGAAGGCAGCCAATTGCTCGCTGGTGAAGGCCACGATTTGATCGGTGCTCATCGAGGCCAAGCCCAATGTGGGGATGGCCTGAACCTGGGCTGTGGTGAGTGCGGCGACTTGGTCGCTGGTGAGGCTGCCCAGTTGCGCATCGGTCATGACGCTGATTTCTTTGGTGCTCAGCGCTTGAATTTGGTCGGTGGTGAAGGACACCAACGCATCGGTTGTCAAGTTTTTGAACTGATAGGTGGTCAGCGCTGGTAGCTGGTCGCTGGTGAGCGCTTGGAACTGATCTGAGCTCCACACCGCCAAGTCTCGGGTTTCAATGGCCGCGATCAAGCTGGGCCTCAAACTTTGAATTTGATCGGTGGTCATGGCCGCAAAGTGGCCAGTCTCCATGGCCACAATTTGCGTGCCTTTGAGGGCGTTCAAATCTTCAGTTTCCAGCGCCACGATTTGGTCGCTGGTCAGGTTGTTGATTTGTGCTGTGGTGAACGCACCCATTTGTTCGGTGCTCAGCGCCACGATGTTGTCGGTGGACAAGGCAACCAGGTCTTGCGTTTCAATGGCCGCAATTTGTGTGGCATTGAAGGCGCTCACTTGGTCGCTGGTGAGGCTGCCCACTTGGTCAGACTGCAGCGCAGCCATTTGTTGGCGGGTCAGGCCGCGAATGTCTTCAGCGGCGATGGCGGCAATTTGGTCGGTGCTGAAAGCAGCAATTTGCTCGGTGCGCAGGCCACCAATTTGCACGGCGCTGAAGGCTTCTATTTGTGTGGTGTCAAAGCCCGCCAAGCCAGTGGTGCTGATGGCGGCCAGCTGTGCCGCCTTGAGCTGTGGAATTTGGTCTGTTGTGATGGCCGCCACTTGGTCGCTGGTGAGCGAGCCCATTTGGCTGTTGGTCAGATACGGCACCTGCACGTTGGTGAAGGCGGCAATTTGTTCTGTGGTCAAAGCCGCTGTGCTTTGTGTAGGAATAGACACGATTTGCGAGGGCTTGAAAGCCACGATCTGATCGGTCGTCAAAGCCTGTATTTGGCTGGTACTCAGCGCCGACAGTTGGCGGCCGGTGAGGGCGGCAATGTCGGTGGTGCTAATGGCGGCAATTTGCGTGTCAGACAAGGCCGCAATTTGCTGCGAGCTCATCTGAATGATTTGGCTAGGCGTCAGCGCTTCCATTTGCGAGGCGCTCAGACCGGCAAGCGCTTCGGTGCGCAAGGCGCCAATCAAGGCGGGCTTCAAGCTTTGTAATTGGTCGGTGCCAATCCCGCCGAGCTGGCTGCTGCTCAAGGCGGCTATTTGGGCGGTGTTGAACACTTGCAGCTGTGCGGTGGTGAGTGCCGCCACTTGGCTTGTGTTCATGGCCGATACCTTAGAAGCTGCCAAGTTTTGCACTTGGTTGTTCTTGAGGTTGGCCACTTGGTTGGTGCTCAAGGCTTGAATTTGGCTGTTGCTCAACGCGCCAAACTGAGTAGGGCTGAGGGCTGCCAAATCTTGCGTTTCCAAAGCCGCCACTTGGGCAGTGGAAAGATTTGAAATTTGCGCAACCGTGAAGCCAGACACTTGGCGCACACCTAATGCGGCCACTTGGGTGGTGCTCAGGCCTTGCAGATCGCGTGTTTCGATGGCGCCAATTTGTTGGCTGCTCAAGCCTGCCAGTTGGTCGGTGCCTAAAGCGGCAATTTGGCTGCTGGTCATGGCCGCAATCTGTGCGGTTTTGAGTGCGCCCATTTGGCTGCCGGTCATGGCCTGCAGCTGCGCATCGGTCATGGCGGCCACAGCGTCGGTGGTGAGGGCGGCAATTTGGCTGGGGCGCAAATTGGCCACTTGGGTGGTGCTCAAGCCCGCCACTTGGGTGGCGCTGAGCGTGGCCATTTGCTTGCCAGACAAGGCCAACATGTCTTGCGTTTCAATGGCAGCCATTTGGCCTGCACTGAGGGCTGCCAATTGGTTGGTTGAAAAAGCGCCCACTTGGGTAGAGGTCAGGGCCACCATTTGGCCCGTGGTCAAACCAGACAAGTCTCGGGTTTCAATGGCCTTGATTTGTGTGGCCTTCATGCTGGCAATTTGGGCGGTGCCCAAGGCGGCCAGCTGGGTATCGATCAAACTGATGATTTGCGAGGTAGTCATCGACTGGATTTGTCCAGCCGTCATGTTTTGCAGCACGCTGGTGTCTATCGAGCCCATGCGTTGGCTGTTGAAGGCGGCCACTTGACTGTCGCGCATGCCCGCCAGCTGCGTGCTGGTAAGTGCATTGATTTGGGCGCTGGTCATTACACCAATTTGTGTGGCGCGCATGGCGTTGAGCTGGTCGGTGCTCAAAGCGGCAATTTGGTCTGTGCCAAAAGTGGCAATGTTGGCGGTGGGCAGCGCCTGAATTTGTCGGGCGCTAAAGCCTGCCAGGGCACCTGTACTAATAGAAGCAGTTTGCGCAGTGGTGAGGGCGCCCACTTGGCTGGCGGTCAAAGCGGCAATCTGTGCGGAGCTGTAACCTGATATATCAGTGGTCGTTCCGAAGCTTGGCGCAGGCGAGCCCATTTGCACGCTGGCGTAGGCGTAGCTACTTAGCGTGTTATTGAGCGAAGAATTGATACCGTTTGTCATAGTGGAACGAACTTTTTCAAGTGTGTGTTGAGTACTCGACACTACTGATGCAAGATTCGCGCCTATATAAGAGATAAATGCTGCTATTTACAAAAAACGCTATCTGCACCTAAAAAACGGCAAGCTGTTGCCGTTTTGCCGCCATTTCCTTGCCGCTTTGCCGCTTGAATACTTGCCACTTAGGGTAAATATTTCTTTCAGAACCCCTCAAGTTGTCGGAAAACAAGTTGGCACGGTATCTGCTTAGCTCATTGGAAATTTGATTGACCCGTATCGGGCAGGAGAAAAACATGGCAGTTATCAATACCAACGTCAAAGCATTGTTCTCACAGGCGGCCTTGCGCTCGACTGAGAGAAGCCAATCCGTGGCTATGCAGCAGTTGTCGACAGGCAAGCGCAT